>Ga0222713_10000544_pt1 | contig 42772 bp, 50 predicted proteins | sample C33_649DmetaG_FD_165061 | JGI IMG/M metagenome (GOLD analysis project Ga0222713, IMG submission 165061) | Estuarine water microbial communities from San Francisco Bay, California, United States - C33_649D | ecosystem: Environmental > Aquatic > Marine > Unclassified | place: USA: California... | reverse complement strand
CAAACACGCCTTCACTATTAAGGATGGAGTCCTGATTGATAATCAAGGAGAGGAGTTCCGCCCCACTCGTAAGGTACAAGATGCCTTCAAAGTAGAAGCCTCAGTACAGACAGGACAGCTATCATTGTTCTAATATACTCAGACATAGATATCATAGAGAGGGCTATATAAGCCCTTTCCTTGTATATAAGAGTACCGGCCTCTGGACAGCAAGGTGACGTCAAGGTTACAGCAAGGTGACAGAAAGTTGCCAGTAGATTTCACTAGACGGTTTGCTGGACGGTTATCTAGGCCAGACCTATTCGTATATTTCTGCTCAGATTTTGGTTATAGTAATATATATTTATATATGTAAAGAGAAGGTACTACGCTCTCTAACGATTAATAATTAATTTTTTCTTTATAACCTCGTTCTACCCTAGAGATTTCTTTCTCTAATTGTCTTAATTGCTGTCCAATATTATAGTCTAGCTTATCTGCTCTACTATCTATATAGCCGCGTAAACTATCTACCTCACTCATAACGTTATTATTTAGAGCATCGGTGTAGTTAGTAGTCTCGGATTGTAATTTTTCTCGAGCTTCTACGTGTTTTTCTAACTGTCTATAGAGATCTTCAGAGTTTCTCTCCATATACATTGTTAGATTTTTAATTTCCTCTCTCAGGACTTTGATTGTCATGTGATTCACAGACGTGCCCACGATCATCATAATGACGATAACCGCACACACACCTAAAATAAATGATGTAATTTCCATAGTAATGTTTTTTAAAGTGTCAAAGAACTTTGTAGTACCAAATCCTTACTCTTTTTAAGATACGAACTTTTGGTGTAGTAGGCAAGAAACTCGGGGAAATTTTTCGGAAAAACTTTTTGCTATATAAAACAGTATATAGAGATATATTTATATATGTAAAGTTGTTACTATTTATAAACATGAAACGCTTAGATCCTTCTTTTTTTGATATGTTCGACTATTCGGACGAAAGAGACCTTGAGAGAGCAGGAGCTATCGAGGCGTTGAGTGATTATTTAGAGCATCCTTACATTTTATTCGGTTCAGTTATTAGAGGTGTGGAGAACTACTATATCATAAGAGAGATGATGAGTAGAAGACATGGGGAGCAATTTGCAGCAATTGAGGAGAGCTTACAGCAGAAGTACTTTAATAGGTTATACATTATGCTAGAAAGATTCGATGAGAGCAATTGCGATCATGTCTTAGAAGCACAGCGTTTTGAGAGGCATGAGAGTGGTTGGGCATTGTTAGAGCTTAGACAGTATTTTGAAGCAGTAGAGGATTATGAGAAGTGTGCTAAAATTCAGTCTATACTCACTACACTTTTATTACACGAGGAGTTGCCTATATGAAAATAAGTTCATATATTTAAGTATAATAAAAAGATAAACGGTTATGATTAATGGAATTATTACTTACTTGATTATCGGAGTTGTATTTAACTTCGTATTCGATTTACTTGTTAACGTTTCGGGTGATGAAAATCACCGCTTTACAATGTTTGAACGTTTTACTATGACTCTTATATGGCCTATAGGTGTTATTATGTTTGCTGTTCACTTCTTTAAGCAATTCTTTTCTAATAAGTAAGTTATGCGACGTAGTAGAATCTCTCTGGAGAAAGCTATGAAGTTAGAATCTGAGTCTCTTTTGACTCTATACTTCCCCAGTACCTCCCATAATGACCTCCCCGATATCCCTTATATTGGTAAGTATACTCAGAACTTCATTGACGCTGCAGGTAAATACCGTAAGGTTGATATTGGTAAGCTTCTTACCTACATTGATCCCGAATACCAGATTGAGGTTCCGGTCTTAAGTGATCTCGAAGGAGGCTTCTTTGAATGGGCTTACCTCTACGGTAAGTCTAAGAAGACTCAAGAGATCCATGATCAAGCTCTAGAGAAAGGACAGTACGTTTACGTACTCGTTAACCCTACTTACGATTTTGTAAAGATCGGTAAGGCTGTTAATCCTCAATCAAGGGTTAAGCAGATTAACGGAGCAGGAACGGTTTCCGAATGGAAACTCTATTGGGCATTGCCGGTCACCGATGATTATCGTGTAGAATATTTAGTGCATCAACACTTTGCTGATAAGCGATTAGGTTCCGATCAAGGGTCGGACCGAGAGTTCTTTCAAGTTACGAAAGAGGAAGCAATCGAGGCAATCTTGTTTATTGCCGAAGATTATTATAATGGAGATCCTACGTTCTACTAAAATCTGCGTGGCGACTTCGTGCGCGTGCGCGGCGCGGGTTAAATCTTTTTATAAACTTTTTTATAAAGCAGTTTGAGCCTATTGATATAGTTCGTATATTACCAATGAAGGAGGGAGAAAAAAAGGAGAGAAAAAAGTAATATATTATATATAATAATTAATATATTATTTATATTATATAAAGAATAATAATTAGTAACGTTTATGAGAAACAAGAATATTTTCCAAGAAAAAATTACTCGTCTAGAATCTACATTAAATACTATTGGACGAGCAGTGGCTTTGAATGATCGAGAGCAAGCTTACGAGCGTATCGAAAAGAGCAAGGCTATCCTTTCGGATATGCAATCTATGTTGAATCGAGAAGAAGAATACTACAAATAATATGCTTACTGCCGAACAAATCCTCGAGAACTACGAGCATCACTTACAAATCATCGATAACTACATCGGTGATAGAAAAGATGCTGTTAAATCTATGATTGAATCCTTAGGAGAAAACTATGTTATGTCTCCTGCTAGTGGAAAATCATGGTACCATAATGCTTTTGCCGGTGGATATGTTGATCATGTTAACCGAGTAGTAGAAACTTCTGTAAAAATGATGAAGTTCTGGGCGTCAATGGGTGGTTCTATTGATTTTACCCAAGAAGAACTCATTTTTGCCGCTCTTTTCCATGACCTTGGTAAGATTGGTGACGAAAATCATCCTGGATACCTTGAGCAAATGGATAACTGGCGTAGAGATAAGCTAAATGAGATGTATACTCCTAATCCTGAGCTCGATTTTATGATGATTCCCGATCGGTCCCTATTTTTACTTCAGAGATTCGGCATTCAGGTAAGTCAGAAAGAGTATTTAGGTATCAAACTACATGACGGCATCTTTGATGACGGTAACAAACCGTACTTCTTTAGCCACAACCCAGATTCTCGTATGAGAACCAACATCGTTAACATTTTACACATGTCAGACTACATGGCTTCCAAGGTAGAGTACGACATGTGGAAAGGTAATGGAGGTAAAACACAGCCGAGCACTCAAAAAACTAAATCTTCTAACGGTAAGACAGTAAAATCGTCGGAAGGCTTGACAAATTTCGTTAAAAATTTATAAAATGTTGGTAGTCTCAATAATTTTCGCTATCTTATCCATTATCCTCGGGTATTTTACTTGGAATCTTATGAAAAAAGTAGAACGGTACGAGGATATTGCACAATATCAACAAAACTATATCGATAATATCTCAACCATCATTGGTGAATCAGAAAAAAGGTTACAGGAAGTGGATCAGAAAGGAACCTTCGAATCAGACGACGAAGTAGGTTTCTTTTTTAACACAATAAAAGAGATTCAGAGAATACTCGGTGAGTTCAACCTAAAGTAACCTATGGGTAGAAAGAAGAGTAAAGCAAATTACTTCACACAAGATACAGAAGATGCAATAGTAGAGTATAATAATTCAACAGATATGGTCTTTAGAGATCGAATCTTTACGGAAAGAATTTATTTTCCATTCTATAAATTAGTTGAAAATATTATACACACTTTTAAATTCTACTATACCGATGTAGACGATCTCGAGGATTTAAAACTTGAGGTCGTTTCCTTGTTAGTAGAAGAAAAAATGCATATGTTCGATCCTACTAGAGGAGCAAAAGCATATTCATATTTTGGAACTATTGTTAAGCGTCATCTTATTAACTACAATAATAAAAACTATAAAAGATTAAAACAGTTAACTACTGTTGATGCATATGAAGGTTCTTATGATTTAGATACACCAGAAGTACGTCCTTATGCTATGAGCCTTAAAGAAGTATTTAACATCTATATTGAACGTACTTACAAAAAACTTGATCATCTATTTCCAAAAGAGCAAGACCGCCAGATTGCAGACGCTGTATTAACACTATTTGAAAAACGTTACGATCTAGAGATATTTAAGAAAAAAGCTCTGTATATCTATATCCGAGAAATGACCGGTACAGAAACTCCATATCTTACTAAGGTTATAAACATTCTTAAAGACGAATTTTACGATCTGTATAACGATTTATACGAAAAAGGGTTTATTGACCTAAATAAGTACTGATTCTATTTATAAAAGAAAAGGTATGGGTCTCGATAAAAAACTTTTTAAGGACAAGACTTTTGCCGATGTACTAGAGGAGATCTACGGTAATTCTAAAAAGAAGGAAAAGCAGATTAACACTCTCATCGGTGAACTTAAACCTCTTATTGAAAACATAGGAGACGCAACTCTTGTTGTTCCTATGATTGCTAACTATCTTGAAATTGGTGTTAAGAATGATAAGCACCTTATCGACATGCTTGCTGTTGTACAGCGCATGGAGAATGCATCTAAGAGTGGTGACGCTGCTGGCTTTGAATTAGGAGCAGAAGAACTAGCTCAAATCTTAGAGCAAATGGAAGAAGAAGTACAGGAACCTAAAAGAGGGGAGTAATGGGATACAACTACAACCTTCAGAGCATTTCTCGCTCTGGGCAGAAATTATCAAATTCAGAAATACTAGTTCCTGCTAGAGTTGTAGATGTAATACTAGACAGTACTCACCCAGAGTTTGAAAAATACGGTAGGTGGGGAAGTATAGGTCTTATAAAATATAGGGTGTTAACCAAACAACAGAACACTCAACAAACCACTACTCTACCTATTGCATACCCGCTTCAAGCTCATATAAAACATTTACCGTTAAAGAACGAGATAGTTTTAATTGCATCATTTCCTTCAGAAAATTTAGGTGAATCTGCTACTAATGATAAAAACTATTATATAGATATAGTTAACCTTTGGAATCACCCTCACCATAACGCACATCCGGGTAAGAGTGAGAACCCTGACCTTGGAGATGATTTTGAAGAATTAGCAGATGTTAACCCAATGCGCCCCTTTGAAGGAGATATTATAGTAGAAGGAAGACAAGGACAATCCTTAAGATTCTCTACCTCAGTTAAAGGTAAGACCCCTTGGGAAGGAGTTAAAAAAGGTGCTCCTATTATAGTACTAAGTAACGGGCAAATACCAACTGATAATGGATTTGAGTATATAACAGAGGATATAAACTCTGACTTTAGCTCAATCTACCTAACCGCAGACCAGAAGCTTAACTTAAATCCTTCCCAAACTTTTTCAATCTTTAAACCCACTAAATCATCCGAGTACAACTTAAATCAAGTTGCGCTTACAAGCGGTCGAATAGTACTTAACTCGAAGGATGAACATATACTCCTGACTTCTAAACTAGATACGGGTATTAAAGGAGCTAATATATATTTTGAAAGCACACAAAATACCGTACTAGAAGGTACCCGAATCAATCTTGGAACTGGAGCAAGCGAACCTGCTATTCTTGGACAGACCATGCTATCCCGCTTAGCATCAGTCATTACACAACTCAACGCTCTAGCAATCGGACTTAGTAGCATCGGTATACCACAGGTTACAGCACCAGCAAGTGAAGTAATCAGAACCGCAACAGAATTCCTCACAGCTGTTCCTACAATGAAGTCTACTAAAGTTTACATTAAGCGATGAGTAAATTTAGTCTAAAGGTACCGGATAGTCGTAACGTACTTGAAAAATTAAGTGATCGTCTACTGCAAAAAACAGTAGAGGTGAAGAGTAGAGTATGTAAAGAGAGTGCAAAGATCCTTAATTCACTTGGACAAGATATAACCCCCTGTGACTTATATACCGATGAACTTTACGATATACTGCAATCAGGAGATCAAACCAGAGCAGTAAGTTATATTTTATCAAGCAATACAGGTAATATAACTCAACCGGATATTTCTGAAGCTACTATAAGACGTACTCTAACAGTTATTGAAAACATCAGTAGAAGCATTAACTCTCTTTCAATAACACTGAATAGCCTTACAAGGATCGTTAATAAATCTACTGTAACAATTAATATAACTTCTGAAATACTACAAGGAATTAAGATTGCAACCATTGCAGCAGACACTACCCTTGCAGCAACCGCTGCTACTCCGACCGGTATTGCTGCTACTTTTGCAAGATTTATACAAAAGCTAGATAAACTTACAGATAAGTTTAGAGCAGATATAAACGGACCTAGCAGTAGATTTGGGGAAAAAGGACTTAAAGCAGTCATTAATAGGTCTGCCGCTGTTTTAGCGTATGTAAATATTCAAGTACTAGCTTTGCAAGTTATATTAAAGGTGGTGATAAGTGTGTTAGAAAGTAAACTAACTGACGACTCTGTTAAAAAATTAACATCTAATATCAAATTAGAATCCCTCGAACAGATATCCCCAGAGCTCGCTACCACAACTAAACAAAACTATCAGAATCTAGAACAGACATACAAAGGGTACACAATTCAAGTAAAGCAAGAACCAAGTACAATACCTGGCGCTGTAAAGAGTTTTGCAATTGCATTTGATCAGAACGGGAATGTTGTCTACCGCGGTACAGCTTCTTTTAGTCCTAATATCAATATATTAGTAGAAGAAGTTAAGTTTGCCTTAGACAGACTAATTGGTTAAATCTATTTATTATTATGAAAGCATCTCAATTTAAAGAATTAATTAAAGAAGCGGTAAGAGAAGTTCTAAGAGAAGAGCTTACATCTACCACCCCACCCCCACCGGTGCAGGAGCAGGTTAAGTATAAACCTACCGGGAATGCTATGCTCGATATATTAAACGAAACCAGAGCTAATATGTCGACTAGTGAATATAGAAATATTACAGGTGGCACCTTAGGATCTTCGCTAGCTCAGAGCTACAATAGAAGTGTATTTATGCCCAACCAGAACCTTACACCTGCTTCAAACGATCCTAACGTTGTAGCTAGATCAGTTGCATCTGCTCCTAAAATTGGAATCGATATATCCCAACTGGGATTTGTAAATAAAGCAGCTGCTATCGTAAGTACTGCAACAAAAAAAGATAAAGAGAGACTTGGAGGGTAATGGCATACAAGGTACAAAAAATAGATCCTTTAGACCTACAGCCAAGAAAGGCAATCGGGGTAAGTCTACCGTTCTCAGCAAGAGCGGTGTTTCACTCTACCTACCAGTCAAAAGATGCTATAAGAAGTAACTTAATTAACTACTTCCTTACAGGTAAAAATGAACGAGTATTAAATTTAAATTTTGGCGCTAGCTTAAGGAACCTATTATTTGAAAACATTACGCAAGATAGAATAGATGAAATTCGCGAACTATCCTTACAGGGACTAGAGGTGTATTTCCCTAGAGTTGTAGTAAAAGAACTAACAATAAATTCGCTACCGGATAGTAACTTGGTTAACTTCCTACTAAAGTACTCGGTTTCAGAAACTAACATCTCAGATGAGATTGTAATTAACTTCGAAGTATAATGGCTGAAGAAAGAGACATAAAATACGTAAATAGGTCTTTCAGTGACTTACGTCAAGAACTTATTGACTACGCTAAAAACTATTTCCCTGACACCTATAACGACTTCTCCCCTACATCACCAGGTATGATGTTTATGGAGATGGCTGCTTACGTAGGAGATGTAATATCTTTCTACCAGGATATACAGGTACAGGAAACACTACTTCAGTACGCTCAAGAGCCGGCCAACTTATACTCTATGGCCTATATGATGGGATACCGTCCAAAAGTTACTACTGCTGCAACTGTTGATATAGATGTATATCAGAGAGTAAATGCTATAGCAAACGTACCGAACTGGGATCAAGCACTAACCATCTCTGAAAATGTTGAACTCGAATCTGCAACAGATAACCCTGCTAGCTTTTTTATAGATAAGAAAGTCAATTTTGCATTTTCAAGCTCTTACGATCCAACAGAAGTTACAATCTACTCTTCAACAGGAAATACTGTTAATGAATTCCTTCTAAAGAAAAAAGTAAAAGCTTTTTCAGCTGAAGTAAAGACAAAAACCTACACAATAACATCACCAGAGCGATTTAAGACAATAACGCTAGAAGATGTTAACATTATCGGGATACTGGAAGTACAAGACTCGAGCACTAACTACTGGTATGAAGTACCTTATTTAGCTCAAGATACAATCTTTAAAGAAGAAGCTAACACTAATTCAGATAAAGGACAAGTTCCTTATCTACTAACCTTACAAAAAGTTCCTCGTAGGTTCGTAACAAGATTTAATTCTGCAGGTAAATTACAGATACAGTTCGGATCAGGTACAAACTCTCAAGATGACTCTGTAATTACCCCAGATCCTACCAATGTAGGGTTAGGCGCTAACACCGGAGTAAGTAAGATAGACGTAGCTTATGATCCATCAAACTTCATGTTTACAGGCACATACGGACTTGCTCCTTCTAATACGGTACTAACTATAACGTACTTAGTTGGCGGAGGCGTTGAAGCGAATGTACCTGCTAACACAGTTACCAATGTAACAACACCCGGTACAGTAACAGGTATAGATACAAGCAGATCCGACACAGTTGCGTACACCAATCCTCAAGCAGCAACAGGAGGTAAAGATGGAGATAGTGTTGAAGAAATTCGCCAAAATAGCTTGCGTTCTTTTAACGAACAGTTAAGAGCTGTAACAAAAGAAGATTACAGTGTACGAGCACTCTCAATGCCGCCCCGCTTTGGTTCGATTGCTAAAGTACTTGTACTTCAAGATCAATTGTCAAGCACAGCAAGTACTACTGACGCAATTATAGACAGTAATCCTCTTTCTTTATCAATGTATGTATTAGCATATGACGGTAATCGTAACCTAATTAACGCAAGTACAAACCTACGTCAAAACTTAAAACAGTACCTATCTCAGTATAAGATGATTACTGACGCAGTAAATATTAAAGATGCGTTCGTAATCAATATAGGAGTAGAGTACCAAGTTATTATTAGACCTGATTTCGCAGCTAGAGAAGTACTCCTTAGATGTACCCAAGCTTTACAGAGTCACTTTGACGTAAGAAAGTGGAATATAAACCAACCAATTAACTTAGCTTCCATCTACACTCTACTTGACAAAGTAAAAGGTGTGCAGACTGTACAAGAAGTGAAAATTAAAAACAAAACAAACGGTAATTACTCTCAGTACTCTTACGACATTGAAGGCGCAACAAGAAATAACATAGTTTACCCTTCATACGACCCTTGTATTTTTGAAGTTAAATTCCCTGATGTAGATATTGTAGGACGAGTAACAACATTATAAGATGGCGGTATATAAGATTTTTCCTGAGAAAACTGCAACAATGTACTCACAGTATCCGGATATGAATACCGGACGTGATGAGATACTAGAAGTATCTTCGTACTATATCGGAGATTCATCGTATGTAAACAGAAGTTTAATACAGTTTGATCTCACAGAAATAAACCAGGTATTAGATAACTACGTAGCTACAGATACAGGAGCAGCTACAAATTTTAGTGCTTCTCTAAAACTATTTCTAGCTAGTGCAAACGAAGTTCCTACAAGTTATACTTTAGAAGCTCATCCTGTCTATATACCAAACGAAGAGTTTCCTTCATGGGTAGCAGGCAACGGCAAATTTGGCGACCTACCTAGAAACTCAAGCGGGGTATCCTGGATATACACGCAATCATCTGGATCAGATGACGGTTGGGTATGGTACGAACCAGGAGCTAATCAAACTGATAACTACTACTCAAGTAGTGAAGCCGGAGGCGGTCAATGGTGGGTTGCAACAGGAGACTATACATTTAATATGTCCCAATCTCATACTGTTACCTCTACACACGATATAGATATTAACGTAACAGACGGAGTTCTCGCCCAATACGACAGTACAATTTCAAACGCTGGATTTCTTCTAAAACTTTCTAGCAGTTTAGAATTCAATGCTTACTCCAACCAAAGACAGTTATACCTAAGATACTACTCAGGACAAACCCACACCGTCTACCCACCCTGCCTAGAGATTAAATGGGACGACTCAGAATATCAAACTAACCTAAATCTCATCACAGACTCTAACGCTACGATTAAGATTAAAAACAATAGAGGAGAGTATACAGATGAAGGTAAACAAAGGTTTGAACTTGCTGTTAGACCTAAATATCCTGTTCGAACTTTCTCAACATCTTCAAACTACCTAACAAACTACAGATTACCTGCTAATACATACTGGGGGATCCGTGATGAAAATACAGAAGAAATGGTTATTGACTTTGATACGAACTTTACAAAAGTAAGTGCAAGTCCGTCTAGTAGTTACTTTGATGTATACATGGAAGGGTTGGAGCCGGAAAGATATTACCGTATATTATTAAAAACTAATATCAACGGCTCTACTAATATTATTGACGAAAATATCGTATTCAAAGTTGTAAGAAATGGCTAAACAGGAGGTAAAAATACAGAAGACTGTATACCGTGGTAATGCGTTGAATAGAGTAGTTGATACTGCTTTCTCTACGTATGTAACACAATCTCCGTTAGATGAAGCAGATACAGACACGGTAGAAGAACTTTTTAGACTGTACGATATACTAGCGTTACAAATACCTGCAGAAGGTGATACTATGTCACACAGGTACCTGGTAACAAGAAGCTCAGAGTTTCTACAAACAGAAGAGATTAATAATGATATACAGCCTTTATTAGATGAAATTGCAGAATTAAGAGAAGAACTACTAACTGCAAACCAACAAATAGTAGAGTTAAATCAACAGTTGACAAATGGCTGAAATTAAGTACACTGTAATTCCTTCTAACTTAGTTAATGTAGGTTACGAAGATCTATCAACAGAAGACAAGAGTATTGCACAAAGCCTTCTCTTAAATTCTAGCTTTGATGAGACTCTACATAAAGTCGAGTTACACATATATAGCCTCGACGGAGCACTCCTATACTCAGATAGTAATTTTAGAGGAGCTCAACAACTATTAAACTCTGTTAACGGAAGTAACCTGTATTTAGATACTCAACAGGATATAGTCGAAGCAGGATATGAAAACGGTGGAGTCCGAGTAATCTATAACTTCCTTCAAGAGTACAGTAATCAGCAGTTTATAGTAAAAGAGATCTCAGAAGATCGAACCGAACTAAAAGTATTCCCATTTAATACAGGACTAAGTGTTACCGATATAGTTAACACTATCTTAGAAGACTTAGCAAATACTCCATACTTCCCAGAGTTTAGATTAAACCTAGGTAGTAACGATTTGCTGATAGGAATAAATATTGCTGAGTTTAACGGAGAAATAATAGTAAAACTCTACGAACCACTTCCCGCACAATACTCAACAAAACAGCTCTTCTCTTTTGTAAAACGTATAGCAGATAGTGCTGCATTTGAGCTACAATCGGAATTTACACCGGATCCTCCTAGAACCATTGAACTAAAAGGAGCAAACTTCTCAGTAGATGCTGGGGATATCAATCTACAATCTACAGAGTATCTAAGTTACGATAACTTATATAATTACCCTGTTACTAGTAGCTACCATCAAACTCTAACAGCCCTATCTCAAAGCGGAGCAGCAATCAGTATTGACTATACAGATTACGCAGAATATATACACTTCTCCTCTGCTGAAGAACGACTACGAAACTTCAACTATAAAGTTGGACTGCTAGAAGAGTATGCTTTTAGCGCTTCTATCGCTACAAATTACCAGCCACACTACGACAACCTGATTGCAAATATCATAAGTAAGTTTGACGGGTATGAGAAATTTTTATACTTTGAAAGTGGAAGTAAGTCATGGCCAAAAATCAATAGCACAACACCGTACATTAACGATACAGTATTAAACGCAACAGCTTGGTATAACGAGCAAATAGCTAGTGCGTCTCTGTATGATGAATTAAACGAATCAAGACTTACATATACTACCCCAGCTTTTATTAGAGAGGATAGTACAAATGCTCCGTACGAGCTATTCCTTGACATGATCGGACAGCATTTCGATAATTTATGGATTTACGCAAAAGCCGTGACCGATAAGTACGATGCTGACAACAGATTAAATTACGGTGTATCAAAAGACTTAATTGCGGATGTACTTAAGGGTTTTGGCGTTAAGTTGTATTCTTCAAATTTCGGAGTAAGTAGTTTAGCTGCGAATCTTCTAGGGGAATTCTATAATACAGGATCCGAACAGATCAACACATTTGTTACTGCATCTAACGATCCAACCCCAGATAAAGATATACTGCAGGAAACTTATAAGAGAATATACCACAACCTCCCCTACCTTATTAAGACAAAAGGTACTGAAAGAGGTTTAAGAGCATTAATTAATACATTCGGTATACCAAGTGGATCTTTAAGTATTTACACTTTTGGAGGAGTACAAAGACCGGGTAGTACACCGTACTTTGCTTCTGCTTACCCAACCGGAAGTAAAATTAGATTAGAAAACACAGGAAGTATAGTCCCTGGAGGAACACTTTCTCAATACACCTCTATTCAAAAAGACGATCAAAAATTTACTCAAGATCAGCATATAGTTGAAGCAGGATTCTCTCCTACTTACAACATTGATAATTACATCCTAGATAACATCACAGGAAGTTTTAACATAGATCAATATATTGGAGATCCACGGTACCTTTATAGTAAAGCTTATAACAACGATACTAACGGTAACCTCAAAGATTTTGCTGAAACTCTTTTATCAGGCTCAGATGCATACGACGTATTCGACTTCGTAAGGCTAATCAAGTTCTTCGATAACCAGCTGTTTAAGATGGTTAAAGATTTTCTTCCTGCAAGAGACGTGACAACATCGGGTATTATAATTAAACCTCACTTACTAAACAGAAGTAAGGTACAGTCTGCACAAGCTACCTATACCCGCCCAGAATATACCGCATCAATAGATACTCTATTTGTAACAGGATCTGACGGAGGAGTTATTAATGAATATTCAACTGCTCACACTGCAAGTGTGTTAGGATTACTAGGAACTGTAACCGAGATTAGAAACACAGAAGTTGAAAAGATTAACGGCGAACTAGGAGGATCTTTACTGGATATATACGGTAAAAGTTTAAATGAAGCTAACGTACTTAAAATATCTCCAAACGACCCGCTTCTTGTATACACATCATCAGGATCTGGACAAATCAATCCTCCTGCTGGAGAATTCTACTGGCGTAAAGGAGATATGAGAGGTTCTGGAGGGTCATATACAGGAGTACAAGTTAAGTATATCTATATAAACGAAATAGACGAAAACGGAGTTAATATAGAGAATGCTCTAACTAACTTGAAACCCGGGGATAAGATCACATTCACTGTGAGATACGACAATCAAGGACTAGTAGGCGATTAAAACCAACACATGGCAGTAATTACACAAACATATACAGCAACAGTCGAAGATATTTCTGCAGTATCAACAGGAGTATGGCGTATAACTATTGCTAATGCTCAAGCTATTATTACAAATAATATAGAGCATACTATTGTCTACGATTATATTGCGGATACTAATGTAAAATTATCTCCGTATATAAATGTACCGAATGTTGCTTACCACCCCTACAATGCTATATTAAACAATGCTTCGCTAATTGCAAACTCTGCTAACGTCCAAAAAATAGATTATTCTAACGGATCACTAGTCCCGCTAAATATAGATCAGATTAGAAATAATACTGCGGATAAAGCTAACGTTCAGGAGTATGTTTATAACAGCGCCGGATTTGTTAGAGGTCGATATGGAGGCGAGCAGCTAGTTGGAGCAGAAGTAAACAAGTACACAGAAGGAGATACTTCGTACGGTAAAGTACCGGTAGTCGAGCAGACAACTCCATACTTCTGTATCTTTGACTACATTTCAGGATTCTCACCAGAACACAACCAAGCTAATGCTATTCTAATCGCATACATAGTTGACGAAGAAGGAAATCTATTCACACCAGACTCCCCACTAGCTTTAGATATACTAAAACAAAGTTTTCCAAGCAACACAGAGTTTGAAATATCTATACAAGCTGCAAATATTGGCGGCGCTGAAGCAAGCTTATCAGGTACACATACAATACTAAGATCTGGAGTTAGGTTAGAACCTATTGTTTTTTCCTATACTGCCGCAACATACCTAAATCCTGTCTTTAGTACAAGTGCTAAATTAGAATTTGATACCGACCCTACTCTAGCTACTTACGACGTAAGAGCAACCGGAAGTAATCAAATAATTAATAACCTTACCGTAGGTGCTAGTACTCAACTCACTTTCGGTAAAGAGTTAAAAGACGATGCAGGGTATTACGCTACCGCAACTTCTAAGTACTTATTCTCCTACGATACAGAGCAACCTGTTAAATTTACTGCGAACCTTACTATAGAAGGAGATGGATGGCCTAATCCTTATGGAGGAGATCCTGGACAAGCTACAGTAAAAATACAGTTAGCAACAGACGGAGGAAACTTCCTTCCTCAATACACAAGCGTAATTGGAAGTAAAACATTTACTTATCAAAATTTCCTACCTGTTACCGTATCTGCAACTACTGCACTAAGAAACTTTAATAGTGGAGAAGCTGTAAGAGTTATAGTTGAGATAGAAGAACCTACCACAGACCTAACAGTCACGACGGGAATTTTTAACGCTATTAGCGCTGAATCTGGATCGAGCTATATAGATATCAGCTCAGGTCTCTTTACAACCGGAAGTAACCAGACTCCTACAGTGCTTACTGGAAGTCAAGCATTATCGGATAAATACGAAAAGTACTTTGTAGGTATATCAGGTTCCGCTACACAAGGATTTAACGAAGTTAACCTTCCATTTGTAGTCTCTAGAGGAGATGAAATTAAATTCAACAACACTGAAGGTAAAACTTACTTAATCACAGATGTAAAAACTCCTGCAGAAACAACTAATGGACGCTTATACCTTACATTAGATAAACAAATGTCTACAACAGACAATAAAGACTTTTTTGCAATCCGTAGATACGTTGATACTTCTAACATGGTATTAATGAGTGTACCTAGAGTAGGAGGAACTCAAAACACAGGTATTTTATACCCTAAGTATCCATCTGTTAAATTAAAACAAAACTACGAAAAAATTATTTCAGATTTAAAAACAAAAGGGATTATATAATCTTCATATTTATTAGTATAAACCACTGAAACATGGCATATTTAAACAACTCGGTAGTCACAGTTGACGCTATCTTAACAAAGAAGGGTAGAGAACTTCTAGCAAGAGGTGACGGTTCCTTCCGCATCACTCAATTTGCTCTTGCTGACGACGAAATTGATTACACCCTTTACAATACTACACATCCATCTGGATCTTCTTACTACGGTGAGGCAATTGAAAATATGCCGCTACTGGAAGCCTTCCCTGACGAGACCCAGATTATGAAGTATAAGCTTGTGACTCTTCCTAGAGGTACTGCAAGATTACCTATTTTAGATTTAGGTTATTCTGCTATTACTCTTAAGCAAGGTGCTTCTCTAGCAATCACCCCTCAAACTCTTAACTACTTAGGAGCTAATCAAACATTTGAAACCAGCGGTTATACAGCGACAATTGCTGATGCTAGAGTATTATCTACATTCAACGGCGTAGGTGTCAACACAGATGAAGCAGTTAGATTGAACTCAACTACTACGCTAGGATCTAATGTATCTAAGACAGTAATTGGAACTTCTATCAACCTTACTGCAACTGCTACAAATACTTTATTTGGAACCAGCACCCAACTACAGACTACGATCACAGTAATTGGTAGAGACTCTGGAGCTAGGTTAACTATTCCAGTAACTATCACTAAAATAAACTAATAAGATATGTCATTTAAGAGATTTGAAGCTGATGATCTAGTAGTAAGCGCTGAACCAGTATCAGCTCCGGTATGGAGCACTGGCACTCCAATACTTACTTCTTTTATAACATCGTCTACCCAACCTGGAACTACCTCGGGAAATTATTATCTTGACGTATATCAAACTAGCTCAATATTAGACGGTGCTGCAGTTCAATTTGCTATTGCGTACGCAGATGCTGTTGGATCAGGCTCTAACCCATACAATAGTGCTGTACAAGGTAAGAGTTATTCTACTACAATTTACGGACAGTATAGATCGTTAATACTAGGAGATGAAGAATCTAGCTTTACTTTTGGTGGATACACTTCTGAATTCTTTCACGCAATTACTATCGATAGAGACAGATTTAAAGAATCATTACTCCCGGGTAGTTTTAACTTAACACTTACTAACGGATCAGACACTGTACATTTAACAGATAATAGTAATTACTCTACTACATTAACATTTAGCGACGCTGGTAGAATATACCAAGTAGTAAGTGGTTCAAACGGTACACCTTACAGCGGAACAGGGTACACCGCAAACTCCGGATCATACGGTTACTTCCTTCCAGACATTGGAGTAATACTTCTAAACGGCGCAGCTCTCAGCGGCTCAGCAGCAGGCGGCGGTATTAGTTTAAATACTGAAAGAGGTTCTACAACTCCTACTCCAACAAATATGGCAAGCCTATATAATGCTATTGTGGACGGAGGTTCTTTCCAGTTAAATTATAAAGAAACCATTTCTTCACAGTTTGTATTTACAAGAGTGCGCAACAGCGAATTTAACTATTCTACTAATCCATCCTATATCACCGGTTCAGGTGATTTAAGAATTGGAGAGATGGTTGATGCTCCTCAAACATACATTACAACTGTAGGTATGTACAACGACAATAACGATCTTCTAGCTGTAGCAAAATTATCTAGACCCCTATTAAAAGACTTCACTAAAGAAGCCCTTATTAGAATCAAGCTAGACTTCTAATGAATGAGTGCGTTTATAAAATTAAACAAACAGGATGCATACATAACATCCTATACTGCGCATAAGACCTGGGTCGTCGTCAAAGACGATCTAGCGAACTATGGAGTAAACGTATATACTGCACTATCAAGCTCAGGAGATATATATGTAGAGCAAACAACAAGCACTACCGATAATCAACTGCAGGAGCTAGTATATAAAAACCTTCACCACCTATACTACACAAGGTTTAACTCCGGAAGTGCAATAAGTAGTTCGTACTATAATTACGATCAAACTACTCTTCATGAAAGTGCTTCAAGGCAGCTATACACTACTGCAGCTTTAGTTTCTATACCTAAAGAAGTTTACGGACACGCTATTAAACCTGGCAGCTTTAGTATGGCAGCCGGTACTGAATCCTCTAAGTACGTATCCTCTAGCTACGTCTCAGGAGGGTATATTATAGAAAATGACAGTGATGGATTTAGAATATATGACGACGGAGAAGGTATACTAAGAGACGCAGATAAAAATCATATGAAAGTTGGGGATATTATATACACCCACGGGCATGCTATTATTACAGATGAGACAACTGTAGCTGAGCTAGATTTTCAAGCTGAGTATACAGTAGGCTGGCAATCCTCCCATACTCTTTACACTCACCACTACCGTTGTAAAATAAATGAAAGTCAACTTAACTACTCGCAGAACCCATCTATTAAATCAGGGAGTAACGGGTACGTGTACGACTTTGCAACCGGTAGCTACTTCCAACCTTATATTACAACTGTAGGGTTATACAACGACGCAAATGAGCTAATAGCTATAGGAAAGCTAGCACAACCAGTACCTAAGTCTAGGTATACAGATATGACCTTCGTAGTAAATTTTGATATTTAATATAAAAGAGTAATGGCAATCACGTTAAGATATACGGCAACAGATACCGGAGGTAGCGCAGACGAGCTCACCTACCAGGAAATGAATGACAACTTTAAGAGCTTCTACCACTCTAGCTCTTTTGCCAGTAATACTCTCGTACTCTACACCACCGGAAGTGTAAGTCATTCTATCGATTTATCTAGCTTGCTAGATGACACAAATACAAACATAGGTAATACAAGTCTCACCCTAACTGGTAACAGAACTTTAGGTTTAGCTACCTATGATTTAACTTTTGATGCTCTTCAAGGCAATAACATTAATTTTGCAATAGAAAACGCAGGAGTTTTAGATATAAATCTTGTTGATGATAGTTTAATGAAAGTAAGAGGTTTACTATCTCCTGCATCAAGTGGCAGTTACTATATAGGATATAATACTTCAACAGGACTATTAACCTACCATGCCACTAGCTCTATTACTAGTCAAGTTACTAGTAGTAACATTTACAATACCGACGGTACTCTTACTGCTGCAAGAACAGTAACTGCTAACAGTAATGATTTATCTTTTAGCTTTGGTGACGCAGATTACACTATCACTACTGGTGGCGAATTCGGCGGCGGTTTCTACCTGCAAGATATCTACGAAGCTTCTGGATCACACTTTCTAGGTATGATTGGATCTAGAGTAGTAAAATTTACTACCAGTTCCTTTGTAGGTGGAGGCGGAACTCCTGGAGGTTCAAATACTCAAGTACAGTTTAACGATGGAGGATCTTTTGGAGGCGATACAGGCTTAACCTATAATAAGACCAACAACACACTTACGATTATCTCTGCCGGTTCTGGTAGCGACGCTACTACGACATACCCGGCTTTAATACTCTCCTCTTCTGATACCGCTCCTGCAGATGGAGATGTATTAGGTCTATTAGCAGCTAGCAATGCTGCCTATGGAGGTACAAACTACAATGCTGCAATTGCTTTTAAAGCAGACGGGAATTGGGGCGGTGGTGGATATCATTCAAAAATTGAATTCCAGACCGTACAGAATACTATTGAATCTACTAAAATGGCAATTCACCGTGATGGTGAAATTAAACTTAACAGATACGGCTCAGGATCATTTACAGGAACAGACGCCTACTATTTAGCAGTATCAGCTTCTGGTGAAGTTATTGAGACAACTTCTCCGATAAATCTAAGCAGACCAACCTCAGTAGATCAAGCAGTTGATTTTGATGAGATTTTAGATTCTGATCAGGAAACATGGGGATACGTTTCGGGATTTGGCACGCCTACCTCCACAAATTTCACCGCCAATAGTGCAACTGTTTCTTCAATTACCGCTTTAAAGATACACCACACCAGTGGTCAAACCGGAGACTTAACTGCTGCTTTTGATACAATCTCTTCTGGTGGTACTATTCAACTTGGTGACGATAATACGCCCTCTAACACAGCAAGTGCTACTGTTAGACAGGTTGTAGATAACGGAACTTACCATACTATCTACGTATCTAACTGGAGTATCCTTGGACTAACATCTCTAACATCTGTTAATGCTCGAATTGGATTTAGCACCGATAAGCAAGTAGAACTTAGTGATAAAGCATATAACAGGATTACTTTAAAGAATAGTGTAGGTGCTCAAAAGACTGTAAGGTTTAAAGCGCCATCAACTGCCTCTACTGGAGACTACATTTTAGTTGAAGTAACAGCAGAAGGTACAAACGCTAACAATATGTTACTAGAGTACGTATACTATACAACAGGTACGACAACAACCTTTACAGAAAGTAGCAATGCAATTTACTACCATAATAACGCAGCTACATTAACACAGTTAAATATTAACAGCACCTATCAACAAGCAATTATCGAATTTAGAGTAACTCCTAGCGGTAATTTAGCATTAATGGGAGCAGATAAAGTATTAAGGTAAGATGACTACAGAGTTAAAATTTTACGTAGCTAAAGACGGGTACTATTTAGATAGTAACGCTACTCCAGTTGCCATCGGTAAGATAGGCGCAACCCACTTCAACTCAGAAACTTCTGCTGTTGAATTCTTAAACGCAAGTGGTTCAGTAGGAGAGTATACACTACACTCTTACGTAGAGATCACAGAAGAATAAGGTTATGACAGAACCTACCTGGGAGCATAAGGGGAGGCTTATAACCGAAATCTCAGACATGCCTGAAGGTACGTTTGGCTTCGTTTATAAGATTACTCATATCCCATCAAACAAAAAATACATCGGTAAAAAGGTGCTCTATAACAATAGAAAGAAACCTTTAACTAAAGCCGAGATAGCAGAACAGACCGGACCAGGTCGTAAGCCAACTCACAAGATTGTAACCACAGAAAGTGATTGGAAGAAATATTGGGGCTCAAATAGTGAATTTAAAAAGCTTACTCAGATTCATTCCAAAGATCAATTCTCAAAAGAGATCATAGAATTTGCCCCTAATAAGAAACTCCTAACGTACTACGAATGTAAGTACTTATTTTCAATGGGAGTCTTAGAAGACCCTCAAATGTACGCCAACGATAATATCTTAGGAAAGTTCTACACAAAAGACTTTTTAGTTGGAGATAACAAATAAAGTTCGTATATTAGAGAGTTAACTAGTTATACTTCTATATGGAGAATACTCTACTGCTGAATGCAATAGAAGGCGTTTTAGGTAAATCTCACAAACGAGCAAGAGACAATTATGCGTTTCATTGCCCGTTCTGTAATCACCGTAAACCTAAGCTTGAGATCAAGATGGTACCTGATGAGAAGGGTAACAATCCTTGGGAGTGTTGGGTTTGTAATACCCGTGGACGTACTGTAAAGTCTCTTCTCCGTCAAATGAAACTTGGCAAGGAAGAGGCTATTGAAGTATTAAAGTACGTTAAGAAAGGTGAGAAGATTACCTACCACGATCTAGAAGTAGTAGAGCTTCCTAAAGAATTCCAACCACTAGCATTAGCATCAACAACCTCAGTAATTGCAAATAAGATTCGTAATTACCTGTATAAGAGAGGTATGACTGAGAATGACTTTATAAAATATAATATCGGTTACTGCCTTACAGGAGAGTATGCCGGTCGTATTATTATTCCATCTTACGATGAGAATAGCCGCTTAAACTTCTTTGTAGGTAGAACATTCGAAAATGCTTTTATGAAGTATAAGAATCCTTCTGCCTCTAAAGACGTTATAGTATTTGAAAATATGATTAACTGGGATCAGCCCGTTGTTCTAGTCGAAGGAGTCTTCGATGCAATGGCTGTTAAGCGTAATGCCGTTCCAATCTTAGGTAAGACATTATCCAAGAGCTTATTGCAGAAATTAGTTTCTAACAAGGTTGAAGACATTTATATAGCGTTAGATAGGGATGCATTAAAAAGTGCGCTACGGTACTGTGAGCAATTCCTCTCTATGGGTAAAAGAGTGTTTCTAATCGATATGTTAGACAAGGATCCCTCAGAGATGGGTTTTTCTAGTTTCACTCATCACGTACAACAGGCACAGGAGGTAACCTTCAGCGACTTACTGCGCCATAAACTACAACTAGCATGATTTACAAAGGTGCAAACGTTCTCTATGAACATAAGAGAAAAAACTTAATGTTCGATGGAGAGCTTGAACAGATTACATTCCTAGATCGTAGAGTTTACAAGAAAGAAGAAGGAGTATATTACCCTTCAGTAACGACCGTCTTACAGTACATGCCAAAGAATAAGTTCTTTGATAACTGGTTAAAAGACGTAGGACACAACGCTGATCTTATTATGAGAAAGGCAGCTGAAGAAGGAACAGCAGTACACAATGCTGTCGAAGCTCTTATCAAAGGAGAAGAGATTACCTGGATGGATGACTTCGGTAATGCTAAATACAATCTTACTGTCTGGCAGATGATCTTAAAAGCTGCTGAGTTCTTCAAACTACACAACCCAGAAGTCATCGCTGCAGAAGAATTTACATTCTCAGATCAGCATGAGTATGCAGGTACTGCTGACTTGATTGTTAAGATGGATGGAGAGATCTGGCTACTTGATGTTAAGACCTCTAACAATCTACACCGTTCTTACGACCTGCAGTTAGCAGCTTATGCTAAGGCCTGGGAAGAGATGTTTGGTCAAAAAATTGATAGAACCGGTATCTTATGGTTAAAGTCTAGTAAAAGAAGCGCTTCCAAGAAGGAAGGAGTATACCAAGGTAATGGATGGGAAATTAAAGTCATTGATAAGATTGACGAAAACTTCGAGCTATTTAAAACGATCTACAGTTTATTCAGACTAGATAACCCAACTATAGAACCTATTTATAATCATTACCCAACTAAGATCAAGCTATGAAGTTAATGGAGGCTCTTTTATCTGAAGCAAAGGCACGTCCTAAAGCGTTAATCATGGCCGGCGGTGCCGGTACTGGTAAGACACATATGGTTAATACTTTGAAAAAAGCTGCTGCTCTACCTGAAGATATCACGATCTTCAACCCAGACCAGTACGTCGAAGATAAGAAGAGTCCTGCATTTAATAACCTATCGATGGCTTCAGCTATGACTGATAAAGCCGCTTCTGAGCACGCTTATGATGGAGAGCCATTCGTATGGGATACCACGGCCAACAACCCAGATAAGACAGTTAACGACATTAGAGCAAAAGGATACGATGTGATGATGATTATGATGATCACTCACCCTGCTATCTCTCTTCTTAAGAATTTTGAAAGAGAGCGTAACATTCCTAAGATTGCTGTATTTGAAACTTGGATGAGAAGCTTTGACCTTATTGGGTATTATTCCAAGCTTTTAAAAGATAACTTTGTTATCGTACCAAATATGATGGGTGGCTCTTACGATGCTGAGGTTCGTAAGTTTAATCATGCTGCTAAGAGAGGTGGTGAAGGTATTTTAGAGTATATTGATTCTCTAGGAGAACTGAAATCATCGTTTAGAAAGCCGTTTGAGATCGAAGATGAAGCTGCTCTAGCTGCTTATGAGGAGTTAGTAAAACCTCTTAGGTTAGATTCTAGCGACGAAGATATGACTAAGAATCTTAAGAAGCACTTCATGGCTACTTGGGACAAGAAAGGCGAAGGTCCTACGTTTGACTCAATGAAAAAGAAGGTTGCTGCTATCGAACGTAACAGAGACAGTGCTGAAAAGAAATACAAAGATATCCTCAATAGAGTTGCAAAAGTTGTTAATAGCGACCAGTACGACATGGTGACTAAAGGTACTACTGATGCTCATGTAATCTCTAAGACTAAAAAGTTCTTTGCATGAAACTAGCAGTATTTGGAGGAGGATTTAAACCACCAACCGCCGGACATTTTAGAGTAGTCGAAGCAGCTACTACACAAGTTCCTGATGCGGACAAATACATTGTGTACGTAGGAAAAGAAGCTAGAGACGGTATTGATCAAGATACTTCTTACGATATTTGGAAGATCTATCAGAAGTACCTCCCGGGTAATGTTGAGATTGTAAAAGCATCAAAACCACCTATCGGAGAGATATACTCACTAGCATCCAAGAACCCAGACGATCAAGTAGTTTGGATTTTAGGAGCAAGAGAAGGTAGAGAAGACGACCTAGAAGATATTCAAGATCGTACTTCATACTTTAAAAAGAATCAAGAAAAATACCCTAATTTAGAGGTTAAGGTTGTACAGACTCCTGATAGTGGTATGAGCGGTACAAATGCCCGTAAAGCTATTTTAGCAGGAGACAAAGAAGAATTTTTTAAATACCTTCCTGCAGTAGTTAAGCAGAAAGATATGATATTTGACATCCTGATTAAGGCTATGAACAGTACACCAGAGAAAAAAATGGCAGATGCTATTGATGAAGTATTTGCTAACCTTACCTACACAAAAGAGGATATAGAATGGTTAAACGCTCCAATGGGACCTCTTGAAGAGATTACCAAAGGATCACCAGCAGCACCGATTGCTGTACTACCTTCTAAGGAGAGACAAAAACTTCAAAATTATACTAAAATTTTGCAGGATGCTTTACCTGATGAATTTGATGTAGAGTATAGACAAGACCATATTAGAGTTTCTGTCCCTTATTTTGATAAGAATAAAAACTTTAAACAAGACTGGACTCCTCAGCAAAGAATACTCCCTGAAGAGACTGTCGGTCAGTTTGAATTTGCTCCTCATATTGCTTCTATCTTAGAATACTGTATGGAGCAAGGTATGTCAGTAGTACCTATCCCAGACGTTACGCTTAAGCACGATGATGAGAATGCTGCCGATCTTTTTGGTAAGACAGCATACTATCAGCCAGATACTCAACAAATTGCACTATATGTAACAGGACGTCATCCTAAGGACGTTTTACGTTCTTTCTGTCATGAACTTATACATCACATTCAAAACGTAGAAGGACGTCTACCAGCCTTCACTACTCAAAATACTCAAGAAGATGATGTATTAAGAGAGATCGAACAAGAAGCTCATATGGGAGGTTCGATGCTGTTCCGTGAGTGGGAAGACACTTGCAAAAAAAAAGATCTTGAAGAAGGTACAAAGTATCGCTCCTTAGTAGTTGATATTAGAAAGGCAGTAAATGCTGCTCTTAACACACTTTTATCAGGAGGCAAGTTTAAAGGCTATAATATAAAAACCAAAAGAGAGCCTTCAGAAAAAGATAGAGAGTTTGCTGAAAAGTATGGAATGTCTCCTCTAGGAGCTATGCTCTATAACGAATATCAAACTGCATATTTAGGTAGTTTTGAAAGTAAAAGCGAGAAAGGTACACCAACCACGGTAGGAGTGTCTCTTAAGTTTGCTTTAACAGATGAAGTAAAGCCTGGTAAGTTTCACATTGATGGAGAAGCAGGATCCGACGAAGGAGAAATCGACATCATTTTAGCATTTAATCCTGCTGACGGTACTAATATGCTTCAGACTATCCAGTCCACCCTAACAGACCTCATCCGTCACGAGACTGAGCATTTAACTCAAAGCGGGGAGGAAGTTAAGCCAACTAAGTGGATGAGAAAAGATGAGGCTAGACGAAGAGAGATTAGACAAAACCCTGAAATTTGGTACAAATACTACCTACTACCAAAAGAAGTAGATGCTAATATTCAAGGCTTATATGCTAAAGCAAAATACGAAAAGAAAGATTTTCAAAACGTTGTAGATACTTACCTAACTGACTTAGTAGGTGATGGAATTATCACTCAAGCTAATAGTAAGCAGATTTACAGTAAGTGGAAAGCAAGAGCTACACAAATTGGTGGAATACCAGAATTAAAATAATAATGGGAAAGTTAGCAGAATTACTACTCACAGAAGATGAACAGAGCCCAACTAAGAAGTTTAGGCTATATTGCGATATGGACGGAGTACTTTGTGACTTCGATAAGCAGTTTATAGATATGCTTAAGAATCGTGAATTCGGAGGTAAGCATTACCGCAGTGAAGAGTTAGAAGGAATCAGTAGTCCATCTGATTTTGAATCTAAATTTGGAGGTCCTGAATTCTGGAAGTTTATTGATGAGATTTGCGGTAAAGACTTCTGGGCTAAGATGGAATGGACACCTGGAGGACGTCAACTATGGGGTGTAATTAGTAACTATAGTCCATCCCTGCTCACAGCTCCATCTAGAAATATGGTATCTAGAATTGGAAAAAGATCTTGGGCAAAATCACATTTGTCTCCCTCACCAGAAGGTATTATATTTAAGTACTCAGCGTATAAGCAAGAGGTCGCCGAACAGGATGTAGCAAAAGGTCTAGAGCCAATTTTAATTGATGATAGACAAGATATTATCGATCGTTGGCAAGCAGCCGGAGGCATCGGTATTAAACATCCTAAGAATGGAGATCCGTCTCAAGTTATAAAAAGAATACAGAAGTTATATGGAGAGTCATCTCAAGAAGGAATTTGATTCCAAAGCAGTAAGTAGGGCTAGAAACCTTATCTCTAAAGATTTTGGTAAACGTACTACGGTCGGAACTGGTTATGAAAAAAAGAGAGAAAAGCATAGCGAAGGCGACATCTGGGAAGAAGATGGTAGAACCTGGACCATAAGGAACGGTGTTAAACAAAATATAACACGTTTAGATTCTGCCAAAAAACTAGCTCAAATACCTTTAACCTGTCCAAAGTGCGGCGGATCGATGAAACATCATCTAGCTAAAAAGATGTATAAGATTCACGGCTTCTGCTTTGATTGTACTATTGACATGGAAGCCGATCTACGTAAAGCCGGACTATATCAGCAGTACGAAAAACAAATGATGCAGGGGAATATGAAAGCCTGGGCTCAAGGATTAGAACAATGGGTTGCGGATCAAATTAGTGAAAACATAACCTTTGTAACAGAAGACGGTACGATCGAAGATTGGAAAGGAAACGACTCGCAAAAAGGTAAACTTCTGAAAGGAATGTACGAATACCTTAAACATCTAAAGGAGCACATGGAGTAACTATTTATTAAGAAACATCCATGCTTTTAACTGAATCTAAATTAACAGAGGTACTAACGGAAGGTCTTCGATATCACCTGGAGACTAAGACACCTCTATATAAAACCATATTCCGCCCAGGTTCAGAAGAATACTTCAAAACCATCAAGCAAGCCCGTCTTTTAATGAATGAAGGAGTTCTTACCGAACTTTGCCTAGAAGACATGGAGCTTCTATTTGAAACAGAAGTCGGCGAGTATGGTGAGTACAACGGTAAAAAAGTGCCGTTAGACTTTCCAATGCTAAACGAGATTGCAATGGTGATTCCTTCACCGGCTACCTCCTGGAGAGAAGCCTCTCACGAGCCTCTAGTAATGAAGATGGGTGAAGAGAGATGGATGGATTTAGCAGGAAAAGCTAAAGCAGGCGGAGGATTAGGCTATCAAACCAAATACTCAGACATCAAGTCATTCTTAGGAGAGCTACCCGCTGGTACAGTAACATTCTCAGATACTGATCAGATTCAGATGCCAACGGCATTAAAGTATATGAACGGTAATCAAGTAGATTATAAGCTTATTGCCGGTGCTGATGTACTAGCTTCCATTCTACCAGAAGATCCGGACCCAGATATGTGGGTGGTAGATATTACAGGTGAAGCACAAGATACACCTTTACAGGAGATTCTTAGCATGATCGATGAAGCAGGCTTAAAAGACTTTGAAAAGCAGGCATTAATCATGAAGATTAAAAAAGCCGCCCAAGGTTCAGCTTCTTCTAAACATCTAGAGCAAATCATTGACGACTTAGTTAAGAAGCTTGAAAAGCCTTCCGCCACTGGAGTTAAGTATGCTTATGGTAAAAGAGTAGAAGAAGCTACATTTGACTCTCCTGCCCATATCGCTATCTACAGCGGTCCTGAAGGAGACGTAGATGTTTACAAAACTGCTGATGGAGGTTTTTATTTTGACACTGGTGACTACGATGGAGAGGCACCTAATGCTGAAGAAGCAGCTAAATGGCTAAAGCGTAACGGGTTTACTACTTTACAAGCCGGTAAACTTGATGAAGCTAAATATAAAGGTAAAGAGGTTAAACTCAACAAACCAATGAGAAGCTCAGGACCTAAGAAATATAAGGTCTATACTAAGAACGCTAAGGGTAATGTAATTGTAGTTAACTTTGGTGATGCTAAAGGCGGACTAACAGCTAAGATCAATAACGCTAAAGCTCGTAAGGCTTTCTCAGATCGTCATAACTGCCCTACTAAAAAGGATAAAACTAAAGCAGGTTACTGGTCATGCAGACTGCCTCGTTACGCTAGTTTATTAGGATTAAAATCTAGCTTTGGAGGCTACTGGTAATATGAAATTAAGAGACATTATTTTAGAAGAGACCTCAGAGAAGTTCGATAACTTTGCTGAAACTAGAGGAGAAGGAACAGGAAAGATTGCTGCATCTGCCAAAGAAAAAGGCGGACCTTCTATGCTAACCTACCACCACTTTAACGTTAAGCTTCCTTACTATAAGAAAGCAGCTGAAGGTAAATTTGATTTAGAAGCAGCTAAAAAAGAATTTGAAGTTACATACAAAAAAATCTCTCCTTCTATGGGGATGGTTGAGTTTCAAAAGGAGATGGGCCGTCTAGAAGTACTAGGAGAGCTCATCATCAAACATGGATAGACCCTATTCAGATATTCAGATTGACGATCATTGCGTACTAAGAAGATTTGACGCAAACGTAGAATCACAAGAGCTTTACTGGCACAGAGACGACGAAGATCGTTCTGTAGAAATTATAGAATGCGGTGAGGGATGGAAGATGCAATACGACAACCAACTGCCAATCAACCTTACTGAAGGAATTACTCTATTTATTCTAAGACACGAATGGCATCGTGTTATTAAAGGTTCTGGAGATTTACTTATAAAAATTTACAAACATGGCAAAGAAAAAACAATCTGATAACGAGATCATCGACGAACTACTCGCAAAACCTTCAATAGCTGAAGAGATTATCGCCGCTCCAGTACTTAAAGTAAAAGCAGAAGAGAAGAAAGCTCCTGGCATGTATCATAACGGAAAGCTTATTACAAAAGTTCTTACTCGGTTAGGTAAGCAGTGGAGCGTTGTGATTGAGGGTAAAAGAACAAAAGTTTTAAAATCAGAGATTGAAATTGTTGGCTAATGGCTAAGATTAAGTCTCAAACCGCCGCTACTGCTTACGAAAAACCAAATGTAAGCAGACCAGGAGTTCATGCTAAGACAAAGACATCAGGACTAAAGACCAGTAGAAACTATAAGAAGAAGTACCGTGGACAAGGTAGATAAGAAATACGGAGTAGGTACATCTGCTTTTATGCGCGACCTTATCAGAGAGGTTCTAGCAGAAGAGAAACCCGGCCTATGGGCTAATATTAGAGCCAAAAGAGCTAGAGGTGAGAAGCCTTCACATAAGAACTCAAAAGCTTTCAAAGACGCTGTCAAAGCCGGTAAAGAAATTAATAAGAATAGCTGAAATGCTTCCTACCTCAGAAATCCGAAGAAGAACTGCGTCAGGGAGAATAGGAGGTTAATTATAATGTTTTTGTAGTTTCCATTATACAGCAATGAAAAAGAGTCAATTAACAGAGATCATTAGAGAGGTGCTTGCCGAGACTATCCGTAAGGTAGACGGCAAGTATGTTGTGTACCCTAAGCACGGTGGAGATAGATTAGGTACTCATGATACTAGAGAAAAGGCTTTAGCTCAATTAAGAGCTATTGAAGCCTCTAAGCATGAAGAGATTACTCCTGCCGATCCATCTAAAGTAGATCCTCATCAATTAAAGATGGGAATCAAAGTAGAGATGGAGCACACCAATGACCCTAAAGTAGCTGAAAGAATAGCCCTGCAGCACCTAGCTGAAGACCCTCAGTACTACACCAAGCTTACTAAAGCTGGCTTGGAAGAAGGTCCTCACGATGCTATGAACCCTGGAATCCTTTCTAAAGACTCAAGCTTAAAGGGTGCAGACGGTAAGATTAAAATCTCTAAGGTAAGAGCAAAGCTTAGCAGTACGAAAGATAAAGGAAGTACAAAGGCTAAAGCTCTGCGTAGATTTATTAACTACCACGATTAACCGCTATTTATAAAGAAATAATATTATCATGGCCATATCTTTCAAAAAAGAAGTCATTACGGAAGCTATTAAACAGGTACTTGCTGAAGCAGAAGTAGTAGTGATTGGTAAAGAAGATCCTAAAAAGGATATCGCTCTTGCAAAAGACAGAATGAAGAAAGCAGGAGTAAACAACCCAGAAGCTTACAAAAACCTAGACTCTTTAAAACCGGGTGATACTGTTACTGCGGAAGACCATCACGAAGATCCAAACGATGAATCGGATATGGCTAAGGTACAGCTTGCTAACGTAATTCATTACGCTCAAGAGCTTTTAACTATGATCAAAGACGGTCAGCAGTTAGATGCTTGGGTTCAAAGCAAGTTAACTATCGCTTTTGATTACATCGATTCAGTTAAGCACTACCTAGAAGGTGAAGATTACTTAGCTGCTACTGAAGCACCTGCTGAAGAAGAGCCAATCGCTGAAGAAGAAGACTACGATATGGACTTAGATAACCTAAAAGGTCCCTCTAAAAAAGATCTTGAAGGAGAAAAAGTAAAAAGTGTAGCATCCGATAAAGCAGAAGCCTTCAACAGAGCTTTAGCATTTATTAAGAAGTATAAAGATAAGCCTGAAGTAGTTAAAGCAATGCTACAGAAAGCTAAGGATGTTTATAAGCTACCGAAACCTCTGCTTAAAAACTTAGCTTCAGCAGCTCTAGATGAAGTACTAGCAGAAGGAGTATCATGCTGCGGAAGATGTGGTAGAGTACACGAAAGCTCTCAAGAATGTAAAAAGCCTTATATATCAAAAGACAGTCCAAAACATTGCAAGAACAAGAAGTAATGAAGCGACAAGATCTAAGAAATATCATTGAAGAAGCTTATTATGAGCTTTTAGAAGAGCAGGGAATGATCTCTACTCCAGAACAAGCTATGTACGAAAAAGCTTGTAAGATGAGTGAAGCTCAACTCAAAACCCTTCTTAATGAATTAGAAACTCAAGAGTTCTTAGACGCAGTAGAAGATGAATTTGATCTAGAGACTCTTCAGTTAATGAAAGGAGTAATCGAAAAGAGATTATCCTTCCTAAATAAAGCTATGGATATAGCTAACCCTAGAACAGTAGTTAAAGGCTACATTAAGGAAGCTGAAGGAGATGAGGAAGAAGTTCCTACTGAAGAACCAGCTGAAGAAGAGACTCCTGATACAGAATTTCCTGATGCAGGCGATCTAGAAGGAGCAGAAGAAGAAGCTCCTGATGCTACTGCTGATATCTTAGCTAAATTTCCTACTCTAAAGAAGACTATAGTTCACTTAATGACTCCTGAATTTGAGGAGTTTGTAGAGAAAGTAGGCTGGATGTCTCCTAAGCCATCTACATTTAAGGTAGAGCTTAAGAACGGCCAGGACTTTTTATTAAAGTGGATGGGAGAAGGCTTTGAAGCTACTGTAGAAGGTAAAAGATACTACCTACAGAACCTATCCGAATATCAGCAGTGCCTAGATAAACTCACAGATATGTTAGCTTCTGGACCAATCCAAAGCGGTATGGGAACCGAGAGCGGTGAAGATGTATTTGGAGGTGTTGAAGGTGGAGGTGGCGAGTTTCCTGGAGCAGAAGGCGGAGCAGAAGCAGGCGCTGAAACTGGTGCCGAAGCAGGAACGGAAGCACCAGCCGGAGGTGAAGAAGATGTATTTGCCGGTGTAGAAGCATAAGCTATGAATCTTATAGACAAAATAGTTACAGAGTGGTCTTGGAGAACAGTCAAAGGCTACCCTGATGTTAATTCTCAAGAAGATCTAGATATCTTATGGGAAGCTTTAGGTATTGACCTAGACGAAGCTTATACTTTCTTTCCTAAGTCTGTAGATGAATTAGAAGATGAAAAGCTAGAAGCTCTACTAACTATCATCAAGGATTACCCTAATCTTAAAATGGAAGATCCTTTAGCAGTTGATACTAATAAACCTAATAAGCCAAAGATCTCTCGCTCATTAAGCAGGGATAATCGCTTTATCGAATACCTTCAGGATAAATTAGGAGTTCCGGTAGATCCGATGGACACTATTAAATGGAATGGCTTAATCATTAGCTTTGGTGAAGGATCAAGAGGAGGTAGAGGAGCTGCTTCTAAAGGACTTTCTTTCGAGAAAGAGTTAGAACAGGATCTTAATAACTACAAAGAAGGAGTTAAAGAATTCCAGCACCCTGATCTTACCAGAGATATTGTACAGCAGTTTGATCTTACCCCGGATAACTTTAGGATTGTACCTGAAGGGGGTGAAAACAAACCACGTCCTTTAGAATTTACATCTGACGGTCCTATCATCGGATTCTCAGGTCCTTCTATTGCTGCTACATTAACAGACCTCACTATCGATAAAGGTGGTGAACCAGTCTACTTATCTCTTAAGTTTGGAAAGACACTAACCTTCTTTAACTCAGGAGTAGCTAGAATATTCACACCAGAAGACTTCCAAGACGGTAAGATTGATAATCCTGAAGGAGCTTCTCTATTAGAGACGTTTGGTATTGATAACGAAATCTTCTGTAAGGTATTTAACGAATACGGCAAAGAAGACTTTACTCAGTACCATAAGACAGTTACCGATTATGATCAAACCAAACTATATAACTTAGTACATTCAGGTATCGGAAGCGGTTACTGGATGGTAAAAGGAGGTAAAGGTAAGTATTCTTTCTTTGAAGTAACTGACGAGTTTGCTAAAAAAGCTGCTACTCCTCAAGGAGGTATTACAATCCTATATGGAGGAGATACCGGTAAAGGAAAACGTATTGATATTAAGTTTGAATCAGAATACTATGTATTTAAACTCAACATCAGAAACAAGCAAGGAAAGCTTTATCCGTCTCACATTATGTGCGACTATGTAAGAAAATAAAAAGTATATATTTATATATATGAACAACAAGTTATCTTCCCTAATCATAGTAATTGCAGTGTTAATCGCAGCAATGTATGCTACTGGATTATACAATCCATACAAAGCAGCTTACCTCAAAGAGCTGAAAGATCAAAGAGAAGCTAGCGAGGCTAGAGAATTGCAGCTTATCAAGCGTATCGACTCTTTAGCCTTTCAAGGCGGATTATTACAAGCTAAAGCTGACTCTATTGAGAACGCTCTAGATATTGAAGAGGCAAAACGTAAAAGAGAAAGAGATGCATTTAATCAAAAAATGGCTGAGCTTAGCAAGCTTTCTGTTGATAGCTTACCCGGCTACTTCGCAAAGCGTTACAATCGTTAAGGGAGATACGCTAGTATGCTTCCCTGACCATATGGTTAGACAGATCATCGCTGATTTAGAAGCCGGTGATCAATGTGCTATTGAGAGAATCAGCTTAGAAAAGAGTATTGAAGATTATAAGAAGCTTGTTGAAACTAATAAAGCACAGCTCGACAACCTACAGCAAAGATTAGTTGCTTACGACGATATTTTTATCGAAAAACAGAGCCAAATTGACCTAAGAGATAAAGAGATCTCAGTCCTAGAAAAAGAAAAGAAAGCTAAATTCTGGAGCGGATTATCCTTAGGGGGAGTTAGTGGAGCTGGTATTATAGCAATCTTACTCCTATTATGAGTGAGCAGCAAAATGTTAAGCAGATAGTAGTACAAGAATACGCAAAGTGTGCCAAAGATCCGGCATACTTTATGCGTAAGTACTGCTATATTCAACACCCTCAAAGAGGAAGAATCTTATTTAATCTTTATCCTTTCCAGGACAAGGTATTACATATATTTAGAGATCATCAATTCTTAATTACGCTTAAATCTAGACAGCTAGGAATTTCAACTCTAGCATCAGGTTATGCGTTATGGTTAATGATCTTTCACAAAGATAAGAACGTATTAGCTCTTGCAACCACTCAAGCTACTGCTAGAAACCTGGTAACCAAGGTACAGTTTATGTACGAACAGCTTCCTAGCTGGTTAAGATTAAAAGCAGTAGAAAAGAACAAACTTTCACTAAGACTGGTAAACGGATCTAGAATCTCAGCTAAATCATCAAACTCAGATGCTGCTCGTTCAGAAGCAGTATCATTATTGTTAATTGATGAGGCTGCATTCATTGAGAATATTGATGATACGTTTGCAGCTGCTCAACAAACATTAGCTACCGGAGGTCAATGTATGGCCTTATCAACTCCTAACGGTATCGGTAACTGGTTCCACCAGACCTGGGAGAAAGCAGAGACAGGGGAGAATTCCTTTGTACCTATTAAGCTACCCTGGACAGTACATCCTGAAAGGAACCAAGCCTGGAGAGATCAACAAGACGCTGATCTAGGTCCTAGAATGGCTGCTCAAGAGTGCGACTGTGACTTCTTATCATCTGGAGAAACAGTATTTGAACCTGAAGATTTGATTTTCATGGAAACTACCTCACAGCATGATCCGTTAGAAAAAAGAGGTATAGACGGCAACTACTGGATCTGGGAGTACCCTGATTATATGAAATCCTACATGGTTGTAGCTGACGTTGCTCGAGGTGACGGACAGGACTATTCTACATTCCATATCTTTGATGTAGAAGCAGCTTCTCAAGTTGCTGAATTTAAAAGCAAGGTACCTCCAAAAGACTTTGGTAACATGTTAGTAGGAGTTGCTACTGAATATAACAATGCCCTACTAGTAGTTGAAAATGCTAACATTGGATGGTCTACTATTGAACAGATTATTGAAAGAGAGTACCCTAATCTCTACTACTCTTCTAGATCAGATCAGGATACTGTAGAGACTTATATGAATAAGATGGAACGCGGTAACTTAGTTCCAGGCTTCACAATGTCTATGAGAACTAGGCCATTAGTAATTGCCAAGATGATGGATTATGTTAGAGAAAGATCTGTAACAATTAAATCACAGCGCCTACTTAAAGAGATGAGAGTCTTTGTGTGGAAGAATGGTAAAGCTCAAGCACAGACTAATTACAATGACGACCTTGTAATGGCCTTTGCAACCGGGTTATATGTTAGAGATACCGCTTTAAAATTAAGACAGCAAGGTATGGAATTATCTAGAGCTTCTTTATCAGCTATAAGTAATCTTAATAATAGACAAGGAGGAGCTTATAAAAATGTTGGATATATGCAAAATAATCCGTATACTATAGATACTCCACACGGTACCGAGGATATATCTTGGTTACTGTAGTAGGCCTATTTATAATTAAACTATTTTTGAATGGCTGATACTTCTTTATTTGGTAGATTACAGAGATTATTTTCTACCGACGTAGTAATTCGTAACGTTGGCGGCAATCAGCTGAAAATCGCCGATGTAAACCATATTCAGAGCACTGGTCGCTATGAGACAAACTCACTAGTAGACCGCTTCTCTCGTCTATACATATACAACAACAAGAACATCTTTAATCCGAACCTTAACTATCAAACGTTAAGGATTCAATTATATTCGGATTACGAAGCAATGGATACAGATCCAATTATTGCTTCTGCATTAGATATCTTAGCTGATGAGGCATGTCTTAAAAACGACATGGGAGACATCCTCACCATTAAGACATCAGACGAGAACGTTAAAAAGATTCTAACTAACCTATTCTATGACGTATTGAATATTGAATTCAATTTATGGTCATGGACTCGTAATATGGTTAAGTACGGTGACTTCTTCTTGAAGTTAGAGATTGCAGAGCAATTTGGTGTCTACAACGTTTTACCTTACACTGTATACAGTATGGTAAGACATGAAAGTCAAGACCCAGACAACCCGGCTAAAGTAACATTTACTATTGACCCAGATGGAATTGCCTCCTCTACTGATCCAAACTATATCCCTAGACATAAGGATAAAATTATTCAGTTAGATAACTACGAAGTAGCACACTTTAGATTATTATCGGATACTAACTATCTACCTTACGGACGTTCTTATATCGAACCTGCTAGAAAGATCTTCAAGCAGTTAACTTTGATGGAAGATGCGATGTTAATTCACCGTATCATGAGAGCTCCTGAGAAAAGAGTATTCTATGTAAACGTTGGTCAAATTCCTCCTCAAGAGGTTGAACAGTTTATGCAGAAGACTATCAATCAGATGAAAAAAACTCCTTATGTTGATCCGCAGACCGGTCAATATAACCTGCGTTTTAATATGCAGAACATGATGGAGGATTTCTACATTCCGGTTAGAGGAGGAGATGCTACAACTCGTATTGATACTACTAAAGGCCTGGAGTACGACGGTACAAACGACGTTGAATACCTAAGAGACAAAATGTTTGCTGCACTTAAAGTACCTAAAGCGTACTTTGGTTACGAAGGAGATTTACAAGGTAAAGCGACATTAGCTGCAGAAGATATTAGATTTGCTAGAACTATTGAGCGTATCCAACGTATCATCGAATCAGAGTTAACTAAGATTGCTTTAGTACACTTATATACTCAAGGCTATAAAGGAGAAGGCTTAACAAACTTCGAGCTTAAATTAACTACTCCTTCTATTATTTACGAGCAAGAGAAAATTGCTCTAATGAAGGAAAAGATTGACCTATCTTCTCAAATGGTAGAATCCAAAATGTTCTCTACAGACTATATTTACGAAAACGTATTTAACTTATCTGAAGATCAGTACAACGAACAGAGAGATCTAGTTAGAGAAGATAGCAAAAGAGCCTTTAGAATCGCTCAGATTGAAAACGAAGGTAACGACCCAGCTAAATCTGGAGTTACCTACGGTACACCTCACGATCTCGCCTCTATGTACGGTAGAAGAGGTTTCGATACACCTAAAATGCCTGTTGGATATGATGAGACAAATCCTGAAGGAAGACCTCAAATTCATGCGTCTACTTACGGAACTCAAGAGAGTCCATTTGGAAGAGATAGACTAGGACAGCATGATATGCATGGTGGGTATGATAATGAAGAAGATTCTACTATTCATATAGCAGAGACTTCAAAAACTACTAATGTTACAACTAAGTCGGTATTCTATCAAAACCAAGATATCTTTACACCAAAAAAGAGTCTTATCTTTGAAAAGAAAGAAGAACAAGAATCAGATTTACTCAATGAGAGTAATATTAAAGATTTAGGGCAGTAACATATATTTATATTAGTAGAATAGCATACTCATGAAAATAAAGCATTCGAAGTACAAAAACACTGGATTAATCTTTGAGCTGCTGGTAAAGCAGATCGCTGCCGATACGCTGTCCCGTAAAGACTCGCCGGCCGTTAAGATCATGAAAAAATTCTACACAGGAAAATCTTCCTTAGTTAGAGAGTTTAAATTGTACGAATATATCCTTAAAAACAAAGGAGTATCCCAACAGAAGGGTGAAACCATCCTTTCCACTATTACAGAAATTTCCCTTAAATTAGATAGAGAGGCTGTTAAGAAGCAGAAATACGATCTTATTGCTGAGATTAAAAACAGCTACGATCTAGATGAATTCTTCTCTATGAAGGTTAGAGATTACAAAGCTCTAGCTGCTCTATACTGTCTAATGGAAGCACAGAGTGCTGATTTAGCCGACCCACAGACTTTAGTAGATAATAAAATGACTGTACTAGAGCACTTAACTGAATCTAAGCAAAACGAAGAAGACGTTAAAGATGCTTTAGTAGAAGAGTATGCAAAGTATGATAAGGATCTAAGGATGCTTACATACAAGATTTTACTTGAGAAATTTAACGGAGAGTATAGTAACCTCCTACCAGAGCAGAAAGCTATTCTAAGAGAATTTATCAATGCATCTGAATCTCAGGTAAAACTAAGAACATTAATTAACGAGGAGCTTGAAAAAATTAGCCTTGCTGTCGAGGAGATGAAGACTAAGGTTAAGAACGACATTGCTAAGATTAAATTAGACGAAGTCGCAAAAACCATCAAGCCTCTTACCAAACAAACTCGCGTAAACGATAGTCATATTGTTAATCTATTACAGTATTACGAATTAGTTAGCGAGTTAAAGACTTTATGAAAAAGCACGAGGTAGCCGAGTTACTAAGAGAGTTTGTTAGAGAGCAGCTTTCTGAAATGAACGTTACCGGCAATGTTGGTGCATACCAAACACCTTTTGCTTTTTCTAAAGGAGACAGAGATAACTTAGCCACCAAGTTTATGGCTAAAATGGGTTTCAAGAAAACACAAAGACCGAAAAGACCTTCTAGTACAAAATTAGTAGACTACAGACAATGAGAACACTACAAGAAAAATATAACGCTGTTGTAGAAGGTAACTTCTCAAAAGAGCAATTCAGAAGAGATGCTGCTATGCAACTCCCTAATTTAGTTTCTAAGTTTAATAGCTTTGAGGATATGTCTACCATCCTTAAGAATAGAGGAATGATTGCTGAAGCTAAGAAAATGCAAGAGCCTAAATACTCTACAGCCAAGCCTGAAGATGCTATTGCTCCTGATGTACTAGATACAGGTATTAAGTTTGAGCTTGATAAAAAATACGGTACTTTAGATGTTACTGACGAGCAGTATGCTAAGTGCAGAGAGATGGCTATTAAAAACTTAGCTAACGACGTTCTTTACTACGTTAAGCAGGATAGCATTCAGCTAGAGACTCCAGGAGAAAAAATGGAGAAAGTAAAGCTTAACGAAGAGATTCAAAACATCGAAAACGATGAGCAGACTAAAAAGCGTATTGCTGGTCTAACCAATCAATTACTTCAAGATGCTGATCCTAGAGATGAATATGTTAAAGCATATGCTGTATCAGTAAAAAGAGATTTAGAATCAGGAGATGCTTCTAGAATGTCTCAATATAAAAACATCTTATCTCTAGACGATCTTAAAGACGATATGGAGCATTACATCACTCACGATGTAGATCAAATGGAAGAAGGTAAGTCAATTGAGCTTTCTGCCGAAGATATGGAAAAGCTTCACAAAGACGGTAAGATTACATTACCAGACGGAAGCGTATTACATTTCGTAGGCAAGCCTGCTAATGAAGAAGACGAACATCAAGCCTATAAAGATGGAGTCACTCAAGATTCAATTGATATGGCTATGAAGCAAGCTGGTATGAAAGAAGCACAGCTCAAAGAGACTATCAAGAAGATCATCGCTAAAGTAATTACAGAAGAGGTAAACGAAAGTATTAAAGAAGGAGAGAAGGTAGACTTAACTAAAAAACTACCAAAGCTGGCTAAACCGTTAATGGACATCGGTAAAGAGTTAGATCAGAAGCTTAAAGCAGCAGGATTCCAAACTAAAATCTTCATGGGTAAAATCAGTGTACCGAGAGAGTTTTTCGATGTAGTTAAAGACAACGAAGTAGAAGCCGGTATTGCTTTCGCTCAATATACTGACGGTACGGGAAAGAAAGAAGTTCTAGATATTGCAACAAATGGAAATAAACTTAAAGAGTTAGAAGAGGTTCTCAAATCTTTTAATATTCCAGCAGAAAACGGAGGAAAGCCTCAGAGATGGGGACCAAATCTAGTACAAACCACAATCCGAACATCAGTAGATTAATTAAACATACCTATAGTAAAAGAATCATGGCAAACGTACTAGTAGAATATACTCCATTCAAATCCGTTCTTAGAGAATCTAAGGAAAGACCGGGTGTATTTGAAGTAGAGGGTATCATGCAGAGAGCAGGATCTCAAAACCAAAACGGTAGAGTATACTCCCCAGAAGTACTAAAAAGGGAAGTTGAGGCCTACATGGAAAACTTCGTTAAAGTAGGTAATGCTTACGGAGAGTTAGACCATCCAGAATCTCCTATTGTATCTTTAAAGAATGCCTCTCACGTAGTTAAAGACTTATGGTGGGATGGAGATAATCTTTGCGGAAGAGTAGAACTATTAAATACTCCAGCAGGAAACATCGTAAAAGAAATTATTAAAGGTGGACACACAATCGGCATCTCTTCTAGAGGTACAGGTTCTGTTAAACCTACAAACGAAGGATATCTAGAGGTTCAAGATGACTTTGAGTTAGTATGTTGGGATTTTGTTTCTAATCCATCTACTCACGGTGCATTTATGAATCCTATTTCATTGAACGAAGGAGCTGTTAAGCAAGATAAGTATTCTAAATTAGATTCTATCTTAAATGACATCCTAAGAGCTTAATTTTAAATTTAATTTGTTATGACATCACAAGAATTATTCGATCAAATCGCTACTCATTTTGAAACTCTTCAAGCTGAGCATGGTAAGACAACCAAAGCTGCTCACTCTAGAGCTAGAAAGGCAGCTGGTGAGATCAAGAAACTGATCACTGAATACAGAAAAGCCTCTACTGCTGAAGATAAAGCATAATGGGAAAGCAGAAGAAAGAGAACAGAAAGCCTACCAGTAGAGCTTCAGTACTCAAGAGAGCAAAGAGAAACGCAGCCAATTATAAAGTGCTAGCAAAACTCGAAAAAGAAGTTTAAGAAGCCTGCTACCTTAGGCAATAGTAAAGCCCGTAGATTCGAAAGAGTTTGCGGGTTTTCTTTTTTTAAATGTATTTATATATGAATATATCGTCTGATACGGTATCTATATTATAAAAATTTTATTACGTTTGGCCGTTCGGCCCCTATTAAACGTAGAAATCACAAGTTAACATTATGGCTAACAAAGATTTATTTAAGCAGGCTATTGCTGATGCTAAATCTATCCGTGAAGCTGCTATTGCTAATGCAAAGGCTGCTTTAGAAGAGTCGTTAACTCCACAGTTAAAAGAGCTTTTAGCTCAGCGTCTTGCAGAAATGGAAGAGGAAGCTGAAGTTGAAGAAGTTCTTACTGAAGCTGAAGTTGAAGAGACTGAAGGCATGGAGGAAGGCGATTACTCTAAAGAAGAAGTTGCTGAAGCTGAAGAAGCAGAAGAAGGAGAAGAGGACGCTGAAGAAGAAGCCGGCGAAGAAGCTGAGGATGACGCTGAAGAATCAGAGGACGAAGCAGAAGAGATCGAAGACATGACTGTCGAGGATCTAAAAGACCTAATCCGTGATATCCTTTCTCAGGAAATGGGTGACATGGAAGAGCCAGCAGGTGAAGAAGGTGATGAGGAAGCTGAAGATATGGTAGGCATGGATATGACTGCTCCTGAAGCTGAAGCCGGTGAAGAGGAAATCGACATCGACGAACTCATGGCTGAACTCGCTGAAATGGCTAAGACTGACGAAGAGACAGTTGAAGAGACTATCAATGACCCAGAAACTGAAACTGCTCACGGTAACGTAGCTGAAGAAGACGCTATGGACGAAGGCGCTGAAGAAATTGCCAAGAAAATTGCCGGTATGGGTAAAGGTGCTGCTAAGAAAGTTGTTGATGCTATCATCAAATTTATCGACTACACTCCTCTTGACCCAGGTACAGCTTCTGGAGGTTTCGGCCACCGTCAAGCTGTTCTACAGAGACCTGAAAAGCAAGATGAAGAACTCGCTGAAGCTATGGAAACTATCGAAACTCTTCGTAAAGATCTTAACGAAGTAAACTTATTAAACGCTAAGTTACTTTACGTTAATAAAGTATTCAAGGCTAACAACCTAACTGAATCACAGAAAGCAAACGTTATCGCTTCTTTCGACAAAGCTGAGACAGTTAAAGAAGTTAAGCTTGTTTTTGAAACAGTTAGCGAAGGTGTTATTTCTGGAGGTAAGAAAGAGGTAGTTAAGGAAGCCAAGGGCTTTGCTTCAGCTGCCGTAGGTCTTTCTGACAAGCCAGAGATCATCACAGAAGCTAACGCTGCGGTTTTACGTATGCAAAAACTTGCTGGAATTATCAAATAACTTTTAAATCCTAAATTAAAATGGAATTAAACTCTCTATTAAACGAGTCAGCTCAAGGCTTCAAGAGCTTACAAGCTGACGCATCTCGTTTAGCAGACAAGTGGACCGCTACTGGTCTTCTTGAAGGCTTATCTAACGAGATCGAGAAGAATAGCATGGCTATGATTCTTGAAAACCAAGCTAAGCAGCTTGTAACTGAAATGAACTCTACTGGTACTGGTGCTATCGGTACTTCTACATCTAACGCTGAGCAGTGGGCTGGTGTTGCTTTACCATTAGTACGTAAAGTATTCGCTCAGATCTCTGCTAAAGATTTCGTTTCTGTTCAACCAATGAACTTACCTTCTGGTCTTGTTTTCTATCTTGACTTCAAGTATGGTAACTCTGTAAACGGTCGCAACTCTGCTGGCGACGGTCTCTACGGTAACGTATCTGACGCTAACAGCAAAATGACTGTAGACGAGGAAGTTTCTGGTGGTCTTTACGGTGCTGGTCAATTTGGCTACACTGCTAACGGTCAGTTAACTGCTTCTCTAGCTATCTCTGCCGGTACTGCTACTTCAGCTTCTATCGCTTACCAAGACGGTGTTGATCCAGCTCAGTTCAAGACTTACGCGATCACTTTCGCTCAAGACATTGACACTAAAGGTGTAAGAGCTTTCCGTCTTTCTTCTGGTTCTGCTGCTTACGGTGTTGCTTCTGACATCACTACACACCCAGAGCTTACTACTGTATCTGGTAACACAGTTACTTTCGTAGTTTCTGCTTCTGCTGTGACTGCTGCTAACCTAACTGACGCTGCTGCTGTTTACCACGTACAACCATCTGACAACAGCCGTGGTGATTTCGAATTCACTGGTGGTGTAGGCGATACTACTCCAGTTATCCCAGAGATCAACGTATCTCTTGCTTCTGAAGCTATCGTTGCCAAGACTAGAAAGTTAAAGGCTCAATGGTCTCCAGAATTCGCTCAAGACCTTAACGCTTACCACAGCATCGACGCTGAGGCTGAGTTAACATCTTTACTTTCTGAGTACATCTCTATGGAAATCGATCTTGAGATCCTTGACATGTTAATTCAGGATGCTGTTACTACTGAAAAGTGGTCTGCAGAGAACAACAAAGTATGGTTAAACGGTGCTTGGGATACTACTAACGTATCTGATTTCTACAACACTCAAGGTCAGTGGTTCCAAACTCTTGGTACTAAGATCCAAAAAGTGTCTAACAAGATCCACCAGAAGACTCTACGTGGCGGTGCAAACTTCCTAGTAGTTTCTCCAACTGTTGCTACAGTTCTTGAGTCTATCCCAGGATATGCTGCTGATACAAACGGCGACAAGATGGACTTCGCAATGGGTGTTCAGAAAGTAGGTCAACTTAACTCACGCTTCCGTGTTTATAAGAACCCTTACATGACTGAAAACGTTATCCTTATGGGTTACAGAGGTAGCCAGTTCCTAGAGACAGGTGCTGTTTACGCTCCTTATGTGCCATTAATGATGACTCCATTAGTATACGATCCACAGAACTTCACTCCAACGAAGGGCATCATGACTCGTTATGCTAAGAAGATGATCCGTCCTGAATTCTACGGTAAGATCTTTATTTCT
>Ga0222713_10000541_pt1 | contig 42817 bp, 35 predicted proteins | sample C33_649DmetaG_FD_165061 | JGI IMG/M metagenome (GOLD analysis project Ga0222713, IMG submission 165061) | Estuarine water microbial communities from San Francisco Bay, California, United States - C33_649D | ecosystem: Environmental > Aquatic > Marine > Unclassified | place: USA: California... | reverse complement strand
TTATGATCCAAATACGCGACCTTACTGTTAAAAACTTTATGAGTGTGGGTGCTGCCACACAGGCTATCAATTTTGATCGCACGGACCTTACACTTGTGTTGGGTGAAAACTTGGATCTAGGCGGTGATGGATCAAGAAACGGCACTGGCAAGACCACAATCATCAATGCCCTAAGTTATGCCTTGTATGGTCAAGCACTGTCAAACATCCGCAAAGACAACTTAGTAAACAAAACCAATGCCAAACACATGTTGGTCAGTTTAGACTTTCACATCAATGGCACAGACTACAAGATTGAGCGTGGGCGCAAGCCCAACGTACTTAAATTCTATGTCAACAACGAACACAAAGCCGCAGAAGACGAAGCACAAGGCGATTCAAGAGAGACACAAGATGCCATAGAGCGTATCATTGGCATGAGTCACGACATGTTCAAACATGTGCTGGCCTTAAACACCTACACAGAACCGTTTCTAAGTTTGAAGGCCAACGATCAACGCACTATAATTGAACAGTTGTTGGGTATTACCTTACTGAGTGAACGTGCAGACCGCATCAAAGAACTCAACCGTCAGACCAAAGATGCCATCCAGTCTGAAGAGTTTAGAATCCGTGCTGTACAAGAAGCCAACAAGCGCATTGAAGAACAGATTGCCAGTTTAGAAAAGCGCCGGACCATGTGGTTCAAAAAACAACAGGAAGATTGTGTAGGGTTTGAAACGGCCATTGGCGATCTTGAACACATTGACATTGATGCCGAAGTACAAGCACACAGAGACTTGGAAGCGTTTCACGTCAAGAAAAAAGCCATTGATGAGGCTAATCGATACATTCGACAAATTGCCGCAGATGATGTCAAGCAACAAAAACTTTTAGACAAACTTCGAACAGAGATTGCGGCCCTTGACGATCATAAGTGTCACAGTTGTGGACAAGATTTGCATGACAACAAACAAGACGAACTCAAACAGGCCAAAGAAGAACTGTTGCGTGAAACTGCATTGCAGTTGTTGGCCAATGACACACAGCGCCAAGAGCATCAAGACACACTTGCCAGTTTGGGCGAGCTAGGCACCGCACCCACTGTGTTTTACGACACATTGGAAGATGCACTGAATCATCGCAACACTCTTAGCACCTTGCGCACTAGTTTGGATACACGAAAAACGGAATCTGATCCATACACAGAACAAATTGCAGACATGCAAGGGCAAGCCTTACAAGTTGTAAGTTATGATCATTTGAATGAGCTCACTAGAGTGCAGGATCATCAGGACTTTTTGCTCAAACTGCTGACCAGCAAAGACTCGTTTGTGCGTAAGAAGATTATTGAACAAAATTTGAGCTATCTCAATCAACGTCTAACACATTACTTGGATCGGATTGGTTTGCCACACACAGTGAAGTTCATGAACGACTTGAGTGTGAGCATCGAAGAACTGGGTCGTGAACTGGACTTTGACAACTTGAGTCGTGGTGAACGCAATCGATTGATACTCTCTATGAGTTGGGCGTTCCGTGATGTGTGGGAAAGTTTATACTCGCCCATTAACCTGTTGTTTATTGACGAGATGATTGACAATGGCCTGGACACACAAGGTGTGGAGAATGCCTTGGGTCTGTTGAAGAAGATGAGTCGCGAACGCCATAAGAGTATTTGGTTGGTCAGCCATAGAGATGAACTTACCAGCAGGGTAGAAAACATTCTCAAAGTTATCAAAGAAAACGGCTTTACCAGCTATAACACGGATGTAGAAATTGCGTAAGATCAAAGTATTACACCTTGAACCCACCGATGTGTGCCAAGCCGCATGCCCAGCATGTGCTAGAGAAACTGACTCAAAGTTTCGCAAGGATCAAAAACATCATTTATCCATTGGGCACATACAACGACATTTCTCTGATCGCAGGATCAAGAGCCTAGACAAGGTTTTCATGTGCGGCAACTACGGCGATCCAGCCGCTGGTGCATATACTGGTGACATGTACAAATGGTTTAGACAGCTAAACCCCACAATCACACTTGGTATGAATACCAACGGTGCCATACAAAACACTTTCTGGTGGCATGAAATTGGACGCTTGTTCAATCAGTCCCAGGACTATGTGGTATTCAGCATTGATGGATTAGAAGACACCAATGGCGTGTATAGAAAAGGTGTTAACTGGACCAAGCTCATGCAAAATGCACAGGCATTCATTGAAGCAGGCGGTTCGGCACACTGGGATATGTTGATCTATCAACATAACGAACATCAAGTAGACGAGTGCGAGCAGCTGGCTCGCAACATGGGTTTCAAATGGTTTCGTGCCAAAGTCAGCAAACGACCACTAATTGGTAGACTGGAATGGCCACGCAGCTATCAAGCACACTCATTTGAAGGTGCTATAAAGTGTCATGCACAGCAAGAAAAAAGTGCGTACATAGATGCTCGTGGCAATCTTAGTCCGTGCTGCTGGATTGGTGCCACACAAACAGATTTTGTTCGCACTGATTCTGTAGTGGATTTTTATTCAAAGAAACATGCAACTTGTGTTGCAACTTGCTCAACAGATCAATCACAAACAGCATTTTCAAATCAATGGCGTAAAGAGATAGAGTTATGTTAGCAACTTGGCATTTTCACATTGAGATCTCCAGCAAGTGTACCTTGCGGTGTCCTCGGTGTGCCCGCCAAGAAGTACCTGACAGTCTTATTAACACTGAATTAGATTTAGAGTTTTTTAAACGCAACTTCACTCCCGAGTTTGTGAGAACCAATGTTGAGAAGATTACATTCTGTGGCGATGATGGCGACCCTATCTATGCACACGACTTGATCCCTGTAATTAGCTATCTTAAAAATATAAAACCTGTTGAAATTGTGATTGTCACTAACGGATCACACAAAAAATTAACTTGGTGGACTCAATTGGGTACTTTGTTGGACTCAAAAGATAGTGTTCACTTTAGTATAGATGGATACGATAACGCCAGCAATAACTTGTATCGTGTAAACAGCGATTATGACAGCATCATTGATGGGTTACAAACATTGCGTAGCATAAGTGATTGCCAAATTGTGTGGGCTGCTATTGCATTCAAGTTCAACGAACATCATATAGACACAATGAAAAAAGTTGCCCGACAACTTGGTGTGGACAGATTTCAATTGACCAAGAGCACAAAGTTTGGCAGTGTGTATCCATCATATGGCGTGGATGATCCGTTGCAACCCAGCGTAAAATTTGTCAGCAGTTCACATCGCTTTGAACGTGAATTTACCCCTTTAACAGAAGCAGGCAAATGTACTGCGATTCCGCTCACAAACAACCGACTATTCAATCAAACTCAAAGTCGTAACGGTGTTACTCCGTTATGCGAGATAGGCAACAAAGGATTGTACATTGATGCCCGCGGCAGGTTATTTCCTTGCTGTTGGGTAGCCAATAGATACAATCACAATTCAGACTGGCAACAACTAGCAAACAACTTCGATCTAAACACAAAAACATTAACAGACGTATTAGCAGATAACTTTTGGGCTAACGAGTTCCAAACTTTCAAGTGGCAAGAATGTCAAACCAAATGCTCTAGCGCATTAGTTGACGAAAACTACGCCACTTCTTGGTAAAAGGACTAACTATAGCACATAATCAAATTTGCACATGACATGGCTTTATCAAGATACCCCAATTGAGACACTGCCCGAAGAATGTGTAGGTTTTGTTTATCTAATCACAAATAATCTATCTGGACGCAAGTACATAGGCAAAAAATTAGCAAAGTTTAGCAAAACAACATATAAAATAGTCAAACAAAAAAACGGCACAAAGAAGCGGAAGAAGATACGATCAAAGATCGATAGCGATTGGAGAGAGTACTACGGGTCAAGCCCAGAATTGACCGCAGATGTAATCAAATTAGGCACCGAAAACTTTACCAGAGAAATACTTTACTATTGTAAATCAAAATCAGAATGTTCGTACATTGAAGCAAGAGAACAGTTCACAAGAAAAGTATTAGAATCAACAGATTATTACAACGGCCATATTCAAGTTCGTGTGCATGGCTCGCACATCATCAACAAACTTTAATCACGACTCTGTGCTGAGTGTTTGACTCAGCCCCATTGAGGAACGGTGCAATACCCGGTCCAGACTTGGGCGTCAAAGGCAACTGTTAACTTAAGGCAGCAAATGGTTTGGGCTCTGTGAAAAAGCAACCCATGCTCGTAGGATTTAGATCTATTCTGGATTACTAGGGTTCCGTTGATATGTGAAGCTAGAGTAGGGGGTACCGGTCAACCGCCTCCGTGTGTGCAAACACAATCTCTTTAGAATAGATGACTGGGCTACTCGGATGATGCTCTCTCATGTTCACCGTGCATACGGTGAATTATGACCAGTTAATCTGGATGATACTAATTCAAGAAACAGTTAGTTGTTGAGCGATAGCGAAAACAACAGACTTGCGTAGCAAGTCTTTAATCATCTAAGTTAGTATCTGGCCAATCTCTAAACAGTGCATGTTGTATTGTACCTGAAACAAACTGATTGAATGACTTGTGTTTCTCTTCGAGTTCGCCTTTGAGTGGTGCAACTCGTTTGAATGCTGAGTCCATTTGCGCCATGTCTCGAAACTCCATAATAATCATCCATTCGGGCATGTCTGCGATTGAACGGAATCCCATCTTGCAACGAGTGATTCTGTAGTCCATCATTCGATCTTCTGAAACCAAATGATCAAAGAAACTTTTCATTCCGTTCACCCAGTCAAGGTCTGAGATGTCGCCTTCTTTGTCTGCCCAAATTGTGTATAAGTCTGCCATGTTTACTCCAGTGGTCCTAGTATTTCAAATCCCGCCATGTCGGATTTGTATAAGTGTGCTTGCTCAAGGTACAAGTATTGGAATCCACGTTCCTTGTAGATAGCACACTCTGTTTTCATTGTTTCAATGCCCAATCTCATCTTGGGCTTGTTGTAGTTCCATGCAAATTGATCGCACAGTGCGTTATGATCGTCGTAGCGTTTGATTAGACTAAATGCAACCAGCCGATCTTGATCATAATATCCAATCACATCAGTCATTGAATCTGTGTATCGACTGTCAAATATAGGCATCACACTTGCAAAATGTTTGTATTTGCAGTAGTCTCTATAGATAGAATTTAACTGCTTGATATCAGGATCATGCAAGTACTTCCACTTTACACTTGGTGTATAGTTTGTTTTTGCTAGATCAATTCTGGCAAACTGATAACTCATCTTGGATCCTGTCGATGCTGAAACAATCCCTGCAAGTACTCTTCTGGCCAGTTGTGATAGAAGCCTTTTTCTGCCATGGTGCGAGCTTTGGTGTTTAAGTCACTAAGACTTTGCACTAGAGCTAATGCATATTTGCCTTGATTCATGCATACACCGTTTACCATCTCAACGTCTGCGGGATGATCTTCAAGTGCAATAATATCTGCTTTTAGAAGATGTTCGTGATTGGCATTTTTTAAACTGCCGCTGAATATTTCATATGGCCAAGCCACAGGATCGTACACATAGATTATGACTTCACGATCGCCCATGCCCCAACGTGCTTGATTCTTCAAATCAAAGTAGGGATCTACGCCTATTCGCACATCGTAACTTTTCTTCATGCGTGCTGAGCGTGCATAAGGACAAGGAGCCCAGCCGCCAAGAGCAGGATGTGGAACTTCCACAAAGTTCACAATCCAGTTTTCTATATCTTGAGTGACTGTTTCAATATCCATTAGAAGAACGGCAAGTTTGTTTTCTTGGTAGTTTCAATATTTTCTTTGGCCAATGCAGCAATCATTGCACGTTCGTTGCTGCTGAGTTGTAATACTTGTTCGTAAGTGATGCCGCCGCGCATGTGCCAGGCCAATTTGAATCCTTCTTCTCGAATTGAATTGGCCTCCTTTTCCATGCCCTCAATCATCTCATTGATTTGTTCTGCGCTTGCGGTTAGGAGGCGGCGCCGAAAAAATTTGCTGTATCCAAAGTAATGTTCTGCTCGTATTCATGTTCGCAATTGGAACATTTCATTTTTATTGGTTTGAATTCGTCATAGGCACGAATTTTGATTGCATGATCTCTAATCTCACCGTACAGTTGACGATCGCAATTCATCAAGAAATCTTCAATAAATTCTGGTTCAGACACTAGGGCCTGCGGTGTCTTGATTCCGATAATGCTACTTCTAATAGCTTTCACAGTGATCTTGGTGATCTGTTGAATAGCCTCGTTTAGCATTTTGGTTTTTTGTTCTTCAGTCAAATCTGAATTTGGCAACTGTGCTAACACACGTTGTTGTTCAAATTGCAACAGGTTAATTTCTGTTTGTTTTTCATATGCAACAGACTGGAAGTAAATTTCAAGATCACCGTGCTTGACAGATTCTGAAAAGTCTGGTGTATCTAATGTATCCAATAGATTTTTCAGATCTAGTTCAAAATTATTCTCTGTTTCGCACTTTTCACAAGTTGTGTCAACTTCCATCATTGGTCCATAACTGGCAATACGAATGGCTGTGAGGATAGTGTTGAGATCGCAGTTGGGCATGTTCCAAGCATTTTTAATGCTGGGTATGCAACTTTGTACCACACTCACAATAGCTGCTCCGTTGAACAGTGCGTCAGGAGTGCGATAGGTAATTTCGTCCATGGCAGTCATGGGCAGAATTGGCAGTTCTCGATTGACTGGCATGTCTATGCTGCCAGGCGGCCAAAATTGTCCATCACTGGGCAAGCGAATGTAAATGGCAGGTTGACGGAAAAACGCTCGTAGCGGGTTCAAAGATTGGGTCATTTTATTACCTATAAATATACTTCTACTTATAGGTAATAAACCATGGCCATGACAGAAGAAGAATTAAGACAACTCGGTGAACAAATGCGTGAACTCAATGGGTTCACAAGATTTCAATCTGAAGCTGCTGCCGCTGCTGCTGCCGAAACTAAAAGACTTGGGCAAGAAGAAAAAGCAGCGGCTGAAGCATCTGCTCGATTCAAAGCCAAAATGGATGCTGCGACCGGCGCGACCGGTGCAGTGGTTGATGCATTTGTTACCTACAATAAAAGTGTTTATAAAGGCGCTAGTGCCAATGAAGCCGCAGCCCAAAGCATGGAAAAAATGGGCGAGGCGGCCAAATATGCAGGTGCATTTTTGGCAATCCTGGTTCCTGGTGGACCAGTAGTTAAAGCGTTAGTTGCTGGCCTAGGATTGCTAACCGGTAAACTACTAGAAGCCGGTGCTGAAGTAGCAAGACATACTGATCAAGTCTTTAAAGCCTATCAAGACATGGCTAAAATTGGTGCCACTGGTGCAGGTGGCATGCAAGATGTGTTTGACGGCTTGCAAAAAGTTGGATTAGGCACAGAAAAATTTGGTGAGTATCTTAAACTTGTAAATGAAAATTCCAAAGATTTAGCATTGTTTGGAGGTTCAGTTCTCAAAGGTCGCAAGGCTTTTGAGGATACCATGGGGTCGTTGACTAGAGAACAACGTGTGCAGATGGAGCTGATGGGCCTGGACAGAACTGCTCAATCAGAAGCTGTAATGGGTTATATCAAGCAACAACGCTTGTTGACCATGGGCACCAAAACTCAAATGGACACCAGCAGCACTGCTGTGATGAAGTACATCAAAGAAACTGATGAACTAACACGCATTACTGGCATGAATCGTCAAGCACAACAAAAAGCTCTTGATGAAGCCATGAGCCGAGAACAGTTTGCAGCATCTATAGCAAAGATACAGCGAGAACAAGGCAAGGAAGCCGCAGAAGCAGCCAAGAACACTCACGCCATGTTGTATGCCATTGATCCCAAAGCTGGACGTCAATTTGCAGACAGTCTTTCAGGATTCATTGGCTCAAGTGAAGATGCTCAACAAGCATACATGGCCACCGGTGGTAAGATCACAGAAGTAAGCAATCGGTTCATGTCCGGGCAAATTAAATCTCAAAAGGATGCTGTAGCAGCCGCCCAAGAACTGGCTGTAGCTTATGGGCAAACTGCTGAACAGTTTGAAGGTCAGGCTTTGATGGGGAATCTAAGTTCTACTGTAGGCAGCGTTCAGATGTTGTACAAAATGCAACAAGCTGCCAGCAACGATCTCAATGCAAATTATGAGCAAGCAGTCAAAGATGCAGAACAGCGTGACAAAACAACCACAACAATGGCCGAGGCTGAAAATGCAACTAGAGAAACTCAATTGATGTTGCAAGAAGAACTCAACAAGTTGATGCCTGCATACGTTGAAAAAACTGCTGAAGCTGCTGAAGCAAATAGAAAATTAGTAGAAGCCACTGGCAAACTTGCAGCAGATATAATGGATGACTTATCTCCAGCATTTAAAAAATTGTTTGAAGCATTAAGTCCTATGGTAACAAAAATAGGCGATTTGATGAAAGACCATGTGCTGCCAGCATTGGTAAGAGCAATTGAAAGTCTGGCTAAATTTATAACAAAATTTTCTGGCGGCGTTCTTGATGTAATGAATGCTGACGGCACAGATGCTAAAGTTAAAGCTGCTGGCAAAGCTGGACTGACGGAAACCGCAGCCAGTGCTGGAGGGGCTTATCTTGGCATGAAAGCTGGAGCTGCTGGCGGAGCACTCTTGGGATCTGTTGTGCCTGTTATTGGTACAACAGTGGGTGCAGCAGTGGGTGCAGCTCTTGGTGGTGCCGTTGGATATTTTGGAGGTGGAGGATTAGGCAGGGCTGCGGATGCATCAGCACAAGACAAAAGTGGTATGCAACAACTTGCAGCTATGTTTGGCAGAAAAGATGAAGCAGAAGTAGAAATAAGTGAAAGAGATAAAGCCTTTTTAGAAAAACATAAAGCAGGCATTGGCACAAGAGCTGCTGGTGGACCAGTCTCAGCCAAAACCCCATACCTAGTGGGTGAAGAAGGTCCAGAACTGTTTGTTCCCAGCCTGGCTGGCGACATTGTACCCACTGGTCAACTGCAAGGAACCACCGGCTCAGCACTAAAGCAAAGTGATGCAATTGAAAAAATTGTTGACCAAATTGTTTTGGATATCAAGTCAAGACAAAAAATTTCAGACATCGATGCTGACCGCGCAAAAAATCACAGTGATGAACTGAAAACTCAAACTGAAAAAATTAACAAGTCTATCAACGACATTGTTGTTAGCAGTAAAGAACTAGACAGCATTAATAAAATAGATCTCAAACGTGCTCAAGACTATAGTATTTTTTACAAAGGATTTATTGAGACCAAAACCAAGTTTGAAAAAGATCAACTGGAAGCAATAAACTATCAACTTACTGAAGGATCTAGTGGCGGTCAACAAGGCAGCGGCAGCTCTGGTGGCGGTCTAAAATTGCCCAGCATGCCCGGTATCTCAGGCATGGGTGGCGGCCAAGGACTGCAAACTACCAAGCAAGACGACTTGTCTAAGATGGGATTGAATATCAAAGCTGGCGACGTTCAAGCTGAAGGTGCAGGCATTAGCCCCAGATTAATTGAACTAGCACGTCAAATACAAAGTGGAGTTCCAGGATTTGGATATTTCAGTGCATTCAACGACAAGTTCCATCAAGAGAAAGCACCTGGCAGTCAACATGCCAAGGGCCTGGCACTGGACTTTACTGTGGCACAACAGCCCAGCGTTGAAGAAGGCAAAGCCATCACTGATTGGCTTAAAGGCCTAGGTGCCAGTTTGGCCATTGACGAATACAACAATCCCAGTTCAAAATCCACAGCAGGACATTTCCATGCACAAATTCCCGGCTTTGAAGATGGTGGAATGCTGGGTGCAGGCAAAATAGGCATTGCAGGCGAAGGCGGCAAACCAGAATTGATATCTGGACCTGCTAGTATTACGCCAATGAACGACCTAATGGGTGCGTTAAACAGTCTCAATGCTACTATGGAACGAAGCTATGACACATTGTCTGAAATTGCCAGAATTAGCAAAGCTACTAGTGATTCAAGTGCTAAGATGCTGTCGTATGCACAGAACTAACGGTAAATAAACAACCATGGCAGAACAAAACAAACCCGGCTGGAAAAAATATTTTAAGGTAGCAGACACTACTGGAGTGATGAGTCCAATTTCTGGAACTAATCAATTCGGCTTTCCGGGATACGGCAAGAACGATGGCGGAATGGGCAACACCAATGAGTTTGGATTCCGCAACTATGCCAGCAGACTGCCAGAAGTTTACTCTGGTCACCCCAACAGAATTGAGCGTTACAATCAGTATGAGAACATGGACATGGACTCAGAAATCAACGCCTGTTTGGATATCATTGCAGAGTTCTCCACACAGCTAAATGAACAAAACGGCACGCCGTTTGACATTGACTATCAAGACAAACCCACTGATCACGAAATTGAAATCATCCGCAAGCAGATGAAGCAGTGGGTCAAGCTAAACAAACTGGATCAGCGTATATTCAAACTGTTCCGCAACACCATCAAGTACGGCGATCAAATTTTTGTGCGCGATCCAGAAACATTTGAAATGATGTGGGTGGACATGAGCAAGTTGGCCCGTGTGATTGTGAACGAATCAGAAGGCAAACGTCCTGAGCAGTATGTGATCCGTGACATCAACCCCAACTTTCAAAACATGACTGTGGCAGCAAAAACCACCACAGACTACATGACCAATCCTGTTACAGGATCAATCTCTGGCAGCTCTAACTACACCATGCCCAACGGCGGCACAGGTGGTGGCGTGGGCAACAGTCGTTTCATGACAGCCATGAACGAAGTTTGCTTAGACGCCAAGCATGTGGTGCATATGAGCCTAAACGAAGGCCTAGACACATTCTGGCCATTTGGCAAAAGCATACTAGAAAACATCTACATGGTGTTCAAACAAAAGCAATTGCTAGAAGACTCGATCTTGATCTATCGTGTGCAACGTGCTCCGGAGCGTAGAATTTTTAAAATTGACGTGGGCAACATGCCGTCACACTTGGCCATGCAGTTTGTGGAACGTGTGAAAAACGAAATGCACCAGCGTAGAATCCCCACTGTTACAGGTGGTGGAAACAACATGATGGATGCGTCTTACAACCCACTTTCAGTAGGTGAAGACTACTTCTTTCCACAAGGTCAAGACGGTCGAGGATCGTCAGTTGAAACATTGCCCGGCGGTCAGAACCTAGGCGAAATTGACGATTTAAAGTATTTCAACAACAAAATGGCCCGTGGTTTGCGTGTGCCATCTAGCTATTTGCCCACTGGTCCAGACGATTCAGACCGTGTGACAAGTGACGGAAAAGTAGGCACAGCCCTTATCCAAGAGTACAGATTCAACCAGTATTGCGAGCGATTGCAAGCGTTAATTGTGCAGAAATTAGACGACGAATTTAAGATGTTCTTGAAGTGGCGTGGGTTTAACATTGACTCTAGCCTGTTCAACATCAAATTTAATGCACCACAAAACTTTGCAAGTTATCGACAATCAGAACTGGATAACACCAGAATAACGTCTTTTACAGCGTTAGAGCAGTTGCCTTACATGAGCAAGCGTTTTATGCTAGAACGTTTCTTGGGATTGACCGAAGACGAAATTCAGAAGAACGAAGAGTTGTGGCGTGAAGAACATGATGACGTTGACGCACCTTCTGTGGCTGGCAGCGACTTGCGAGCTGTGGGTGTAACGCCAGGGGGCATGGAAGCTGACATAACTACTGGTGAAGAAATGGCTGCTATGAACCAACCAGGCGCAGAAGGCATGACAGGTCCTGGCGCAGCACCTCCAGCAGCTGGACCCGGAGCACCAGGTACCGTATAAATAACATCATGCTACTGACAGAAATCTACAATCAACAGCCTCAAGCCTATCAAGACCTGAGTCAAGACAACAGTCAATTGCAACTCAGCGACTTGCGTAAAACTCGCTTGACTTTGCGCCAGCTAAACAAACTGCGCAAAATGAACGACATTCGTTCAGTGGAGTTTAAAGACAAACTCAAACTGATACGTCGACAGTACCAACCTCCCCCACAACCCTTAGCCTAATCAGTCGGCAAGAAAAAACAGCCGTTTTGAGGGTTAATCACTATAGTTTTTGACTGTTATATTAAATAACAGCACACTTTACCTATAGGAGTTTACCCAATATGAACCGTTTTGAACAATTGATCGAATATGTGATCAACGACGAAGATGCAAAGGCCCGCGAACTTTTCCACGACATTGTTGTGGAAAAAAGCCGCCAAATCTATGAAAACTTAATGGCCGAAGAAGCCGAAGAAGAATTAGACGAAGCTGAAGAAGACGACCTTGACGAAGGCATGATGGGCGGCGACGCTGCTGATGACCTTATCGACAACGTTGAAACTGAAGAAGAAATGAGCATGGAAAGCGAAGATGACGCTGATGCTGAATTTGACGACGAAGCTGAAGAAGCTGGTGCTGACCTAACTGGTGATTTAGAAGCTGATCACGATGAGTTTGGGAGCGACGAAGGTGGTAGCGACGAAGCTGCTACCAAAGACGACATTATGAATTTAGAAGACAAACTAGACCAGTTGATGGCCGAGTTTGAAGCTGCCATGGGCGGTGACGATATGGGCGACGGCGACGGTTTTGGTCCTGAAGAAGGTGGCGATGCCATCGAAATGGACGACACCGGCGAAATGGAACCAGGCATGATGGAAGCCATCAGCTTAAAAGCAGCCCCAAAGCCAGTGACCACCGAACAAGGTAATGGCAAAGCAGGTCCTGTGGCATTTAACTCAGGTGCAACTGGTATGGCCAGCAAGCCTGTACACACTGGCACAGACGGCGGTGGTCATCATGACACCACTGCTTATCGCAACTCAACCAAAGACTTGATTGGCAAAGTGGGTAACACACCTGCTCAATCAACACAAGATCTCAAGCCTGCTACCAAGCCACATTTGGGCCAAGCATCAGGCGTGAACAACACCAGCCCACTGCCAAGCGGTCGTAAGGGTTAATTAGATGTCATCTAGATACCTAAGGGAAGATCTTACTTTTAGCCAAGCCAACATCCAAGTTTTGGAAGAAGCTGATGTTGGCGGCAAAAAGCACCTCTATCTCAAAGGCATTTGCATTGAAGGCGACAAGAAAAATGCAAATGAGCGTATCTATCCTCGACATGAAATTATCAAGGCAGTTGAAACCATCAACGAACAGATCCGTAACGGTAACTCCGTTTTAGGTGAAGTGGACCATCCAGACGATCTCAAGATTAACTTGGATCGTGTGTGCCACACAGTTGACGGCATGTGGATGGACGGACATGCTGGTTGCGGCAAGTTGAAAATTCTGCCAACCCCAATGGGTGAATTGATAAAGACTCTGTTGACATCTGGCGTAAAGCTGGGTGTTAGCAGTCGTGGATCAGGTAATGTTGATGACAGAACCGGACATGTAAGTGACTTTGAAATAGTCACTATAGATGTGGTTGCCCAACCCAGTGCTCCTAATGCGTATCCTACAGCAATCTATGAAGGCCTCATGAATATGAAGCACGGTCATAAGATCTTAGAGATGGCTAGAGAGTCTGGTCAGGACGACAAAGTGAAAAAGTATCTCGCAAGTGAGGTTAAACGCCTCATCCGAGAACTTAAAATCTAAGGAGAATGAGGCATGTTTGATGCTATTAAACCATTGCTAGATAGCGGATTAATTAACGAAGATGTTAGTAAGGAACTCAACGAAGCTTGGGAATCTAAACTGACAGAAGCTCGTGAATTAGTTCGTGCTGAACTTCGTGAGGAGTTTGCACAACGCTATGAGCACGACAAGTCAGTGATGGTAGAAGCCCTAGATAAGATGGTAACAGAAGGTCTCGCAGGAGAACTGGCTAACGTTGCTGCTGAAAAGCGTAACCTGGCCGAAGACCGTGTGAAGTTTCAACACAAGATGAAAGAGTCAGCTACAAAGTTTAACAGCTTTTTAGTTACCAAACTTTCTGAAGAAATTTCTGAACTGCGTAAAGACCGTAAAATGCACGCTGAAGGTGTCAATAAACTTGAAAACTTCGTTGTGCAGGCTCTGGCTAGAGAAATCACAGAATTCGCAAAAGACAAACGTGATGTCGTGGAGACAAAAGTGCGTCTGGTGCGTGAGGCTCGTGAAAAGCTAGAAGGACTCAAGTCACGATTCATCAAAGAATCTGCACAAAAAATGAGTTCTGCTGTTAGCCGTCACTTGAAGGCTGAACTGAACCAATTGCAAGAAGACATCAAGGTTGCTCGCGAGAACAATTTTGGTCGTCGTATCTTCGAAGCGTATGCTACTGAATTTGGCGCTACTCACTTGAATGAGAAAGCCGAAGTTCGTAAGTTGCATAACACAATTGCGCACAAAGACAAGAAATTGTCTGAGGCAATTCGTCTCACCGAGAAAGCCAAAGTCTTGGTTGAGAATAAAGAGCGCGAACTGCGTATGATTAAAGAGTCCAATGAGCGTCAAAGCACAATGGATGAATTGCTACGTCCCTTAAACAAGGAAAAGCAAGAAGTCATGCGTAATTTGCTTGAAAGCGTCCAAACTAACCGTTTGAAAAACGCATTCGAAAAGTATCTACCAGCAGTGTTGGAAGACCGATCAGCTAAAGCCCGCAAGGTGATTTCTGAACAAGTATCCGCAGTTACCGGTGATAAGACAGTTCCACAAAAGTCAGAATCTGATGATGATCGCAGCAATGTGATTGACCTCAAGAGACTGGCTGGACTGTGATAATAAAAATTTAGGAGACTTAAATGTCACAAGAACTTTTAGAAAGTCGCTGGGGCGAGACCAAAGAAGCTCTGCTTGAAGGTCTGAACGGCACCAAGCGCAATTCCATGAGTGTTATCCTTGAAAACACCAAGCGTTACTTGAAAGAGAACGCAAGTGCTGGATCAACCTCTTCTGGCAACATTGCCACACTTAACCGTGTGATTCTGCCAGTTATCCGTCGTGTGATGCCAACTGTTATTGCTAACGAGTTGGTTGGTGTTCAGCCAATGACTGGCCCTGTTGGTCAGATCCACACTCTGCGTGTTCGCTATGCACAAAGTTTGACTGATACTTCTGCTGCTGCAACTTCTGTTACAGCTGGCCAAGAAGCATTGTCACCCTTTACAATTGCTACTGCATACTCTACAGTTCCTCAAGGTACTACTTCTACCAATGCTTACACTGGTGGAAACACAGCTACCATGGAAGGTACTGGCGGTAAGCAAATCAGCGTTCAAATCTTGAAACAAGCTGTTGAAGCCAAGACCCGCAAGCTGCAAGCTCGCTGGACTTTTGAATCTGCACAAGACGCACAAGCCATGCATGGTATTGACGTTGAAGCAGAAATCATGGCTGCTCTTGCACAAGAGATTACCGCTGAAATCGACCAAGAGATTCTTTTGAGCTTGCGCTCATTGGCTTCTACTGAGTTCACATACAACCAAGCTACCGTTTCAGGTACAGCTACATTCGTTGGTGACGAACACGCCGCATTGGCAGTGTTGATCAACCGTGTTGCTAACTTGATCGCCCAACGTACACGTCGTGGCGCTGGTAACTACGCTGTTGTTAGTTCAGCTGCTCTAACAGTGTTGCAAAGTGCAACAACTTCAGCTTTTGCTCGTACCACAGAAGGCACCTTCGAAGCACCTACAAACACTAAGTTTGTTGGTACATTGAACGGTTCTATGCGTGTGTTTGTTGACAGCTATGCTGCTGACACCACACCAGTTTTGGTTGGCTACAAAGGCTCTTCAGAAGCTGACGCTCCTGCATTCTACTGCCCATACATTCCGTTGATGAGCAGTGGTGTTGTGTTGGATCCAACAACCTTTGAACCAGTGGTGTCATTCATGACACGTTATGGTTACATTGAGTTGACCAACACTGCAAGTTCGTTCGGTAACGCCGGCGACTATGTGGGTGAGATCGCAGTATCTAACTTGTCATTCTCCTAATCAGAGAACCAACCCAGGGATGGGAAGGCAAAGAACCTGCTTCGGCAGGTTTTTTGTTGGCTAAGTATTTGCATGCGAGTATTCAGACACTCTGTTAGAGATATATTTTTGTTAGTTCAAACGTTGGTAACTGTGGCAGTGCCAATAATTTTTGCAATCTCTAATCCAGATGTTGTATGGTGGGTGTTGCTGTTACCGCTGCATGTGATGTTAATACTGTGTTGTAATAATACATCAGTACATCATCATTCACATTGGGAAACATTCAACAGCAAAATACTAAATCGTGTGTACGAATGTGTGTTGTCAGTAGCAGGTGCAACTCCCGTACAAGTGTATAGAAATTCACATTTGATTCACCACAAATTTGTAAACGATCCTCCGGTGAGTAAAGATATAATCAGCGTACTAGCCAACGGAACTGACGGTCAAGCCGAAAACGCCTGGAAATTTTGTTTGGGCTGGACTGTAAAAACTAACTTTTTGTATGGCTGGGCGACTGGCAAAATAAAATTAATGCCATTGGTTAAACTGGCACACTGGCAAAGAGAAGCAGGCACCCTGGCAGCGTTTACATTGCTTTTGTTGTTGCTGAACTTTGAATATGGTCTTTGGTGGTTTTTTGTAGTGTGCCCAGTCATGCAGTTTTTAAATGCTGCCTGGCATTACGGAGAACATTGGGGAGCCCATGATCGCAGAGGAGACACCACACAAGACTCTGTGGGCATATACAACTGGTGGTACAATACGTTTTGTTTTAACTCAGGACTGCATCAAGAGCATCATCACAAGCCAGGTGTGCATTGGACTAAATTACCATCAGTAACGCCATTATTACATCCTGACAGAGTCACAGCCGGTGGCATGCACATTTTTAACGTGCCTTGGTCAGCAGATTTAAAAAAGTTGATTAAACTTTAAACCAACTGAGATATTGAGCTATTTTCTTTGTGACTGACGCCCAGTCATCTTGTGCAGGCTGTCTGAATAGTCGTGCAGTTGAATACCAAGGGCAATCATCACGTCCTAACAAGTAGCGCCAATCTGTACCAAACCAGTTGAGCATGATCCAAGTAGGTCTACCTAGTGAACCACTCAAGTGACTTACAGCCGTATCAACACCAATCACAACGTCCATGGCCATGATTAAGGCCGCAGTGTCTGCAAAATTTTGTATGGTACCGGGAAATCTGCTTACACCAGCAGCCTCTAATGCAGCTTCTTCTTCCGCATTAGCATCAATTTGCAAGTTAACCCACTCATACTGTGGATTGGACTTAATTAAGTCTAGCATCACAGGAAACGGCATGCCTTTGTGTTCATTTAACCAGTTGTCTTTTCTACCACTCCAACAAAATCCCACTCGCATGCGATTCTTTGGACCCAGGCGTTGCAGCCACTCTTGTTGTTTGCCCATGTCAGCATTGAGATAGTTTACAGGTCTTGGCAAGTTTTCTAATGTCACACCCAAGATACCAGGAATGCTCATGATGGGAGTCCAGTAGTCAAATTCACCCACATCATCAATATACCTTCCAATAGTTTCAATCAGAGGGCTACCAGCAAACAATGGGATCAATGAATCAGTAACTTTGAGTTTGATCTTTGCACCCATTGTGTGTAGATTGTAAATGAATCTCACAAACTGAATATTGTCTCCGTGACCTTGTTCGCCTTCTACAAGTATAGTCTTGTCTTTGAGATCTTGCCCTGTCCATCTTGGCTGTATGTATTTGGGCAATTGACCAGCCAAGTGTTCATAGTTCCAACGAGTTTCATACTGGCGCCATCCGTCTCGATAGTTGCCCATTTGCAACAATGCCACAGCAAGATTAAATTGTGCTGTAGCCGAAGTGGGTTCTAGTATAATGGCATGTTGTAAAAATGGTAAGGCTCTAGCTGGTTGTCCGCATTCTCTCATGACATTGCCATAGTTGTTCCAAGCCGCTGATGAGTCAGGATCGTCGACAAATGCCTGAGCATAACATTTAAGAGCTTCCATTGGGCGATGTTGTGCTCTAAGGTCGTTGCCTTGAGCGATGAGAGTGTTAGTATCCATGGCTATATTTAAGGTGCAATCCAAGCCATTTTACATTTTTGCTAAATACTTGTCAACGCAATACGGCGTTTTATGCAGTTCACCCCTGCGTAGCGGCTAGAACCCGCATTGGGCTTCTTTAAGGAGAAATCAAATGGCAAGAGCTCTTAAAATTCAAAAGTACGGTACCGCACAAGGTATCACAATCAATTCCGATGGCACAGTAAATCAACCTGCTGCCGCTGTGGCAGTTGATCAAGGTTATCCAAACTTTGGATCATTGACTGATCCAGTTTACAACTCAGCAGGCACATTGAGTGCTGCTGACTTTTTGGGTGTGGTCGGCGGTTTAAGCACCACAGCTACAACAACATCTTACCCTATCATTCTGCCACAAGTTAACATCAGTTTGGCTGATGGCACTTCAACTGGTGCAGGCAATGGTCGTTTGATCCGTCAAAAAGGTGCGCACAAGTTTTTGGTAGCTTATGTTGCTACAGCAACAAATGACGAAGATTTTATTGTTGGCCAAGCCTACAGTATCGCCAGCGTGGGTTCAACAAACTGGGCAGCAGTTGGCGCAGGATCAGGCACTGTAGCAGTTGGTGATATCTTCACTGCCACTGCTGTTGGTTCTGGTTCTGGAACAGCATATCCAGTTGGTATTTGTGTGTTGGCCAATGATGGCACACCTTCCGCAGGTTACATGTGTATTGAGTATTCAGTTGGCGACAGCTCTGCTGTGTATGCCAGTTACGTTACCAACAAGTGGATACGCGACTGGAACGGCATGACCTACGACAATTATAGTCCAAGCAATGCTGGTACCAACGTTCAAAGTGGTGAAAACTTCTATCCTGTGAACTTCTTCTCAGACGAAGGCACAGTTACATGGTCTGGTGCAGAGATTATCAACAGCACTAATGCACAAAACGGTTCATTGCAATTGGCCCAGGTGGTTAACGCCACAAGCTAATTAGATTTGATCCCACCATCCTCCTTGCTAACTACAAGGAGGATTTTTTATGACCACAGCATTTGTATTGGGCAATGGAGTAAGTCGCAAAGGCGTAAATTTAGAAAATCTACGCTCTCACGGCACAATCTATGGGTGCAACGCCTTATACAGAGATTTTATACCAGATGTGTTGATTGCTACAGATCGTCCAATTAGTGAGCAAATACAGCACTCGGGATATCCACTAAAAAATAAATTTTACACCAGAAAACCTCTTGATGGATTGGGCGCACACCGTGTACCCGACCCATACTGGGGGTACAGTTCTGGACCATTGGCAGCGGCTATAGCAGCAGTAGACAAGCATCTAACTATCTATCTGTTGGGATTTGACATGGCCGGTATTAATGATAGATTCAACAATGTTTATGCTGATTCAGAATTTTACAAACGCAGTGCTTCGACTCCGACGTATACTGGAAATTGGGAACGCCAGCTGCTCAAAATAATGCAAGATTATCCGCACACAAACTTCATTCGAGTGCATGGTGCAGTCACAGCAGATGTTCCAGAATTCAACAAACACCCACGATACTCGCGACAGAATATAGCGGAATTTCAAAGCCAATTTGGCGTTTGACCCAAATTCAACAAGGACTGGGTTCTGGTAAATATACCATAGGATCCAGATTCAGCATGAGTGAACCACAACAATTAATCAATGTAGGACAAGTTGCCAACGACGGCACCGGTGAGTCTTTACGTGATGCATTCAACGCAGTAAACAACAATTTTGCCAACGTTTGGGCTGCCGGACCTGTAGACTCTCAGGTGGTAATATCTAATAACCGGATTAGCACAAACGAAACCAATCTTGATCTTGTGTTGGCCGGAAATGGTGTTGGCAACGTAGTTTTGAGCAGTACCACAGTGCCCAGTATTGATTCTGTGTACGATATTGGTAGCCCAGTTCGTTATTTTGATACCACTTACAGCAGATACTATTATGGCAATGGTGCATTCTTAACAGGTATAAGTGGTAGCGGAAACGCCAACTATTCAAATGCCAACGTAGCTGCTTATCTTCCAACTTACACAGGCAATCTAGTCAGCTTGGCCGGTCCAGTTGTGACAACTGCCAATGTCACTGGCGGAAATATTAGAACTGGCGGAACTGTATCTGCAACCGGCAACATTACTGGTGCCAATGTTATTGCTGCTTTGTACACAGGCAATACAGTTTCGGTCACAGGTAATATCACCAGTGCCAATGTAAATCTTTCAGGCAATCTCAGTATTGCTGGCAATGTAAATTCAGCATTGACTGTTCGCGCAAACATTTCAGGCACCAATGTCATAACTGGTGGTAATGTATTTGGCAGTTATTTTATCGGCAACGGTAGTCAATTAACAGGTATTGTAGTAAGCGGCGGTAGTTCAATTAACAATGGCAATAGTAATGTAAGAATTGGTGGAGAGAATGCCAATGTTACTGTCAGTGTTAACAATGTTAGTAATGTAGCAGTTTTTACTCAAACTGGAGTAAGCGTTGCAGGCAATGTAACGGCCGCCAATTTCCTTGGCAATATTACTGGTAATTTGACTGTCTCAGGTGCCAACACCGAAGTACTGTTCAACAACAACGGAGTTGTTGGAACTGCCAACGCATTCACATTCAATTCTGCCACAAGTGTACTATCAGTTAATGGCAATGTTGTTGCTGGCAATTTTGTGGGCAATGGTCAAGCACTGACCAGTGTGATGGCCGATCGTGGTGGCGATTCAAATAATTGGAATACACTGATTCAAATGGGTGTTTATACGGTAAATAGAGTAAGTTGGGCAGGAACCATTGGTACTCCGTTGGACAGCCAGGTTTTTGTGGGACTATTGGAAGTGGTAAACAGTACAAACACTGCAATTGAGCAGGTGTTTTACCCAGGCACAGTGGAAGATGGAAATGTAAAAATTCAGTGGAATCGTGCGTATTGGTTAGATACTTGGACAGGTTGGGTAAAGATCGTTAACGATTTCCAGGTGGTAACTGGTGGTGAGTTTTGAAAAATTTAGGAAAAAAATAAAATGTCGAATACAATTTTAATTAAACGCTCAGGCACAGCAAATGCTGTGCCAGCCAGCGGCAATTTGTCCTTGGGTGAGTTGGCCATCAACTATCAAGACGGTAATTTATTCTACAAAGACTCCAGCGGAACAGTTCAGACCATTGCCAGCAAACAGTTTGTTTCGGTATCAGGCAATATCACTGGTGGCAATGTCAACACAAGTGGCTTGAGCCTAAGTGGTAACGTACTCAGCGCAATCAACACCACATCTAACATAACTACTACAGGTAACATAGCCGGCAATTACTTTTTAGGCAACGGCAGCTTACTAACTGGTATTGATGCTACTTCGATACAAAACGGAACATCAAACGTTCGTGTTGTAAGTTCTGGTGGCAATGTGGCCATTGGTGTTGGCGGCACATCAAATGTGGCTGTGTTTGCTACTACCGGTGCATACATCACTGGATTGATCAGTGCCAATGGCAACATCACAGGTGGAAATCTAAATGCTGCTGGATTGAGTCTAAGTGGCAATGTGCTTAGTGTAATCAATTCTACAAGCAATATTACCACAACTGCCAATGCAGCCATTGGCAATTTGTTAACTGATGGATTGTACCATGCTAATGGTGTGGCTTGGGATTTCCAACAACCAGCTGGCTCTAATACTCAAATTCAATACAATGATGGTTCTGGTGGATTTGGTGCCAGCGCCAACTTTACGTTTAACGACTCAACTCAACTGTTGAGTGTTGGTGGTGCTCAAAGTGTAACTGGCAATATCACAAGCGGAAACTTAAATGCAGCTGGATTGAGTCTGAGTTCAAATGTGGTTTCTGCATTGAACTCAACCAGCAACATTACAACTGCTGCCAATATCACTGGTGGCAACATCTTAACTGGTGGATTGATCTCTGCCACAGCCACAATCACAGGTGGCAACTTAGCCACAGGTGGAACTGCAAGTGCCGGTGGCAATGTAACTGGTGCTAATCTAATTACAGGTGGATTGGTAACAGCCGTTGGTAATGTGATTGGCGGCAACATCACAACTGGTGGCCAAGTTAGTGCTACAGGTAACATAACTGGTGGCAATATTAGCACATCAGGGTCTGGTGGCAACATCAGTGGCGCCAACGTAATCAGTGGCACTACTCTTTCAGCAACTGCCAACGTCGTTGGCGGCAATATCACAACTGCGGGATCGATATCAGCTACATCTACTATTACATCAGCGGCTAATATTGCTGGTGGTAATATCACTACAGGTGGACAAGTCAGTGCTACAGGTAATATTACCGGTGGTAACTTGAATACCACAGGCCAGTTGAGTACTTCTGGCAACTTGGCTGCTAACAATATTAGCGTTACCAATTCACTCACTTCCAGTATAATCAGCGCCAGCGCCAACGTTACTGGTGGTAACTTGTTGACTGGTGGATTGATCAGCTCTGCTGGCACTATTACTGGAACCACAATCACTGGGTCAACGCTGAGCTCAACTGGCAATGTGAATACTGTGGGCATTGTTAGCACTGGAAATATCTCTACTACAGGTAATATTTCAGGTGGTAATGTATTAACAGGCGGATTGAGTTTAAGCGCCAATGTAATCAGTAATATTAATACTACATCTAACATCACTACCACCGCTAATATATCTGGTGGTAATCTATTAACTGTTAGATTATCTGCTTCAGGAAACGTTGACGGCGCTAACATCAATGCTGGCACAGCAGTTTATACTTCAAACATTATTGGCAAAACCAATGCACTGACTCTTGAATCTATTAGTAATGGTAATATTAATTTGTTCCCAAATGGTACTGGTAACATTGTTCTTGCCAATACCATTATCAACGGCCTGGCAGAACCATTGCAAAGTCAAGATGCTGCTACCAAGTACTATGTTGACAATGCTGTAACAACTGGATTTGCTTTCCACCAGCCGGTATTTGCTGCCACCAATACAGATTTGGCCACAGCCACTGGTGGTACAATCACATACACACAACCAAACGGTGTAGCAAACGGCATTGGTGCCACGCTGACCACAACTGGTTCTTTCAACTTGATCGATACTGCTAACATTCAAACTGTTGGTACTAGAGTGTTGGTTAAAAACCAAGCTAATGCTGTACAAAACGGTGTCTATGTCTGGGCAAATGCCACAGTGATCACTCGTTCTGTAGATGCTGACCAATACGGTTCAGACAGTGCAGAATCATTCAGTATCAATGACTACTTCTTCACACAAAGTGGTAATGTCAATGCAGGTACTGCATTTATTGTTAATGCACCAGCAGGTACTATCACATTTGGTACTTCAAATATTACGTTTGCTGAATTCAGTAGTACACAAGTTTACTCAGCCAATACCTCAGCTGGTATCAGTCTCACTGGTACAGTATTCAGTACCAAAGTTGACAACACCACTACAGCATTTGACGGCGGCGGCAATATTGTTGTCAAAGTCAGCGCCCAGCTCACAACACCAAATATTGGTGCTGCAACAGGTGATAGTTTAAGTGTAACTGGTTTGATTACAGGTGGTAACATCACTGCTGGGTCCGGCTACGTCAGTACTACAGGTAATGTGATTGGCGGAAACATCACAACTGGTGGGTTGATTACGGCAACTGGTAACATTGCATCTTCTGCAAATGTGTCAGGTGGAAATATTCTAACAGGTGGATTGATTAGCGCCACATCCACAATCACAGGTGGCAACTTGGCCACAGGTGGTACCGCAAGTGCTACTGGTAATGTCACTGGTGGTAATGTCTTAACAGGTGGATTGATCTCTGCCACAGCCACAATCACAGGTGGCAACTTGGCCACTGGCGGCACAGCAAGCGCAGGCGGCAATATTACTGGTGCTAATCTAATCACAGGTGGATTGGTAACAGCCACTGGTAATGTGATTGGTGGTAATTTGATTGCTGGTGCGTTGACAAAAACAGTTGACTTGAGTATCAGTGGCAATGTGATTGGCAATTTGTTGCCTAGTGCCAACGCAACGTACAACTTGGGCGGTCCTGGACAACTTTGGAAAGATTTGTTCCTAGCTGGAAATTCACTGTATCTTGGCGATCAATCATTCACTGCTAATGCTACTGCAATTGCAACAGCAAATAACTTTGCTGCCAACAATTTAAATGCTGTTAACAGCATTACCGCTGGAACCACAGTATCAGCAGTAGGCAATGTGATTGGTGGTAATATCACTTCAGCTGGCTTGGCTTCTATTACTGGTAATGTAACCGGTGGAAATGTACTAACTGGTGGATTGATCTCTGCAACTGGTAACGTAACTGGTGGCAATGTCCTAACAGGTGGATTGATTTCAGCAACAGGAAATATTACATCAGCAGCTAATATTGCAGGTGGTAACATCCTGGGCGGTAGTGGTATAATCATTACTACAGGCAATATCACCGGTGGCAACATATTGTTTGGCACAGGCATTGTAAGCGGAACTGGAAACATCACTGGTGGCAATATCTTCCAAGGTGTAAACCAAGTATTAGATACAGCGTCTACTGTGGATGGCGGACTGTATTAAAATAGAAAATGATCAATGACAAATACAGTACAGCTTAAACGATCAAGTGTAGCTAACTCAATACCAGGCACTGGAAATCTAGTTCCTGGCGAGCTGGCCATCAACTACACCGATGGTAATTTATTTTACAAAAATTCTAGCAATGTAGTCACAGTTATTGCTAGTAATAAATTTGTAAGTGTAAGTGGAAATGTAACTGGCGATTACTTTATTGGAAACGGCAGCCAACTTACTGGAATTAACGCCACATCGTCGCAGATATCCAATGGAACCAGTAATGTAGCAATTGTTGCAGCCAATGGAAATGTGCAAGTTGCTGTGGCTGCTGTGGCAAATTCTGTTGTGATGGGTGCGGGCAGTTTGTTTGTTCAAGGCCCAATTTCTACGCCTAAAACTATAAACACCTTAGCTCTTGTGCCAAATGAAGTAAATGCTGTGATGATTAGTCCACTGACTATATCAGCGTTGGGCAATATCTTTGTGCCTACAGATTCTACACTCACAATCTTTACGCCAACATGATGCTAAATATCAAATACGAGGATAAATCATGGCAATTCAACTAGACGGCACAACTGGAATTTCAACAAGTGGCAATATTACCGCTGCCGGTACTCTTACAGTTGGCCTTTTTAATCCTGGTAATATCAGTGCTTCGGGTAATGTAGTTGGTGCAAATCTAATTACAGCTGGCGAACTGAGTGTGGGCGGAAACTCTGTTATCACTGGTGATTTAACAGTAGTGGGCAATGCTTCGCTGAGTGGTAACATTATTGGCGACAAAATCACCAATGGATCCACTTCAGTCGAAATCCCAGTTGCCAACGGAAACGTTAGCTTTACCATCGGAGGAAGCACAAACGTAGTTGTAGTTACTACAACAGGCGGATTTGTTACAGGCGTTGTTAGCGCCACAGGAAACATCACAGGTAGCAACTTAAATGCGTCGGGATTGAGTTTAGCTTCGAATGTTCTAAGTGCAATCAATTCAACTTCGGCTATCACTACCTCGGCTAATGTTTCGGCTAATAACGTTGTTGTGACCAATCATATAAACTCATCTGGTAACATATCAGGTGGTAATGTGTTGTCAGCTGGCCAAGTATCAGCAATAAGCAACGTCACAGGTAGTAATTTGTTAACCGCCGGAGTTGTTAGTTCTGCAGGAAACATCACTGGTGGCAACATAGTAACTATTGGACTAATTAGTTCTGCAGGAAACATCACTGGTGATAACATACTAACAGGCGGATTGATCAGTGCTACAGGCAACATCACAGGTGGTAATATCTTGGGTGGTGCCAATGTAAATGCTACCACACATACAGGTACCACAGTATCAGTAACGGGAAATATTACAGGTGGCAATTTACGAACTTCTGGAACATTGTCAACCGCTGCAAACATTATTATTCCAGGAGCCCTGAATGCAAGTGGAAATGGTACAATATTTTTTAATAACACTGGCACACTATCAGCTAATATTATTTTGTATCAAGAAGGTGCAAATGGAAATGTCACAGTTAGAATTGGCGAAAGTGCCACTGAAGGATTTGGATTATATTCATCTGGCACCATTGGTGCAGTTGGAAATTTAACTTCACTATCTAATATCATTGGCAATAACATCAGTTCAGCCAATATTATCAGTGCCACAGGTAACATCACAGGCAATTACTTTTTAGGTAACGGATCACAACTTACTGGTATTGATGCTACAAGCATACAAAATGGCACAAGCAATGTGCGTGTAGTAAGTTCTGGTGGCAATGTGGCTGTTGGAGTTGGCGGTACAAGCAATGTGGCTGTTTTTGCTACCACTGGTGAATATGTCACTGGTGTGATAAGTGCAAGTGGAAATATCACTGGTGGCAATATACTAGGCGGAGCTAATGTCAATGCTACTACACACACAGGTACCACAGTTTCCGTAAGTGCTAATATTACTGGTGGTAACATTTTAACACCTGGATTGATTTCAGCAGCAAGTACAATAACTGGTACCACTATAACTGGATCAACTTTAAGCTCAACTGGTAATGTTAACACAGTAGGTATTGTGGGTACTGGTAATATTAGTACAACTGGCAATGTGTCAGGTGGCAATATCTTAACTGGTGGATTGATATCTGCCACAGGCACTGTAACTGGATCAAGTTTGCTGGGATCAGTTGTAAGCGTGTCAGGTAACATCACTGGTGGCAACTTAAATGCAGGTGGACTAAGTCTAAGTTCAAATGTTGTGTCGGCATTGAATTCAACCAGCAATATCACTACTTCTGCCAATGTTCAGGCAAATTATTTTGTCGGAACATTTGTTGGTAACATTTCTGGCAATATCACTGCGCCTGGTTCAAACACACAAGTGGTATTCAATGACGGTGGTAATGCTGCTGGATCGGCTGTATTTACATTTAACAAAACTTCCAATGTGGTCAGTGTTGCTGGCAACATCATTGGCAACAACATCTCAGCAAATACTCAAATCAGTGCCACAGGCAATTTAATTTCTAACACAGGATTGTATGTTGGTGCTGGCGCCACTAGCAGTAGCCTAACCAACCCAATTATTGTAGCCCAGGCCACTGGACTTGCTTATGTTCAGGTAGCAGCTAGAAACACAGCCAATACTGGTTCTGCTGACATGGTTACTTACGCCAACAATGGCGATGATACCAGAGCCTGGACAGATATGGGTATGACTGGTTCAGGATTCAACGACACTGCATACACCATAACCAATGCCAACGACGGCTATGTGTTTGTTCAAGGCAACGCTGATGGTACAGGTGGCAATCTAGTATTAGCCACAGGCGAACTTGGCACCGCAGCAGACATTGTGTTTGCCACAGGCGGTTTCCTTGATGCCAACGAAAAAATGCGTTTTGTCAACGCAACTGGACAATTCTGGATTGAAACTACTACAAATTCTACCAGCGACACAAGCGGTGCATTGAAAGTTTCTGGTGGTGCAGGCATTGCAGGCAATGCGTATGTGGGTGGATTAATTTCGGCTGCTGGTAATGTCACCGGTGGTAACTTGTCTGGCACAAGTATTACCGGATCTGTGGTCAGCGCAAGTGGTACTATTACTGGTGGCAACTTGGCCACAGGTGGCACTGCGTCAGCAGGTGGTAATGTTACTGGTGCCAATATATTAACTGGCGGCTTGATTTCGGCCACAGGCAATATCACTGGTGGTAACATCTTAGGCGGAGCCAATGTCAACGCCACAACTCATACAGGTGCTACTGTATCGGTTACAGGCAATATCACTGGCGGCAATATTGTAACTACTGCAAATGTCAACGGTGGCAATGTTAACACCAACAACATAGTTGGCACCGGATTAACAATAGTATCTACTGGTAATCTAACATTGATCGCCACAGGTAACATTGATGCCAACAACGAATACATCAATAATGTGCCATCACCACAACAAGATGGTGACGCTGTTAACAAATTGTATGTCGATAATGCAGTTACAACTGGGTTTGCTTTCCACCAACCAGTGTTTGCTGCCACAAATACCACACTGGCCACAGCCACAGGTGGTACCATTACATATACTCAACCCAATGGTGTAGCAAACGGTATTGGTGCCACACTCACAACCACTGGATCATTTAACTTAATTGATACGGCCAATATTCAGACTATTGGTACTAGAGTGCTGGTCAAAGATCAAGCTAACGCTGTACAAAATGGCGTGTATACTTGGGCTAACGCTACAGCCATTGTGCGTTCAACTGATGCAGACGAATATGGCTCAAACAGCGCAGAAGCGTTTGGACTGAACGATTATTTCTATGTGCAAAGTGGTAATGTCAATGCAGGTACTGCATATATTGTTAGTGCGCCTGCAGGCACTATCACATTTGGTACTTCAAACATTACGTTTGCTGAATTTAGTAGCACACAAGTTTACTCAGCCAATACTTCAGCAGGTATCAGTCTAAACGGCACAGTAATAAATGCATTGGTTGATAATGTTACCACAGCATTTAGCAGTGGCAATATTGTGGTCAAAACCGGTGCTCAACTCACAACACCAAATATTGGTGCTGCTACCGGTACCAGTTTGGGTGTGACAGGCAATGTCACAGGTGGCAATATCAACACAGGTGGCGTAATAAGTGCCACAGGTAATGTTACAGGAAGTTATTTCCTTGGTAATGGTAGCCAACTAACAGGTATTGATGCTACAAGTATACAAAATGGCACAAGCAATGTTCGTGTTGTAAGTTCGGGCGGTAATGTCACCGTCAGCGTGGGTGGCACAAGTAATGTAGCAGTGTTTGCTACCACAGGTGAATATGTTACTGGGTTGATAAGTGCAAGTGGTAACATTACCGGCGGCAACTTATTGACTGGTGGATTGATTAGTTCAACTGGTAATATTACCAGTGTTGCCAACGTTGCTGGTGGTAATTTGATTTCGTCAGGATTGGTCACAGCCACAGGCAACATTGTAACCACAGCCAACGTGTCTGGTGGTAATGTGTTGAGTTCAGCGTTGATTCAAGGTGTCACATTAAGTGCAAGTGGCAATGTGAACGGTGCCAACATAACCACAGCAGGGTCTGTAAGTGCTACTGGCAACTTGGTCGGCGGAAATGTAACCACAGCCGGATTGATTAGTTCCACAGGAAATATCACCAGTGCCGCCAACATTGCAGGCGGCAATATAATTGTCACCGGTATAGTTGTCGACAACACAGGCAATTTAGATTTAAAATCTTCTGCCACAAACGGCAACATTAACCTCATCCCTAACGGCACTGGTAATGTGTATACAGGTGCAAATTTACTGGTAACCAGTTTGGTATCTGGCGCTACATTGAGCGCAAGCGGCAATGTGATTGGTGGAAACATCACAACTGCTGGACAATTGGTCAGTTCTGTAGCTACAGGCACAGCACCGTTGGTGATTACCAGCACAACACTGGTTCCAAACTTGTATGTTTCTAGAGCCAACGTGAGCGATTATGATGGTGTTACAACCGCAACCACTGGTACATACTATCCAGCATTCTTTACAGCAGTCACTGGTAATGTGCAAAACTATGCCAATACCAACTTGTCTTTCAATGCTGCCACTGGTGTACTAACTGCTTCTGGTTATACCACAGCCGGTACAGTTACAGCAGCCACAGTCAATGCTGCCACAATTGGTAATTCAGGTGCTGCATTTACAGGCGCAAGCATTAGTGCCGCCACAATTGGTAATGCAAGTGCTGTTCACAACGGTGCCACAGTATCCATAACTGGCACTGTAACTGCTGCCACAGTTAATGCCGCTGCAATTGGTAACTCGGGTGCAGCATTTACAGGCGCAAGTATATCAGCTGCCACAATTGGTAATGCAAGTGCTGTTCACAACGGTGCCACAGTATCCATAACTGGTACTGTAACTGCTGCCACTGTTAATGCTGCCGCAATTGGTAACTCAGGTGCTACTCTAACAGGTACATTACAAACTGCTGCACAAACCAACATCACATCAGTTGGTACATTGACTGGTGGTACTTGGAACGCAACCAGCATTAGCACCACATACACTGATGCAAAAGTAACATCTGTTGCTAGTAGAACAGGTGCAGTTACATTGGCTCAAGCAGATATTTCAGGCTTGACCACTGGCAGTACCCCAACATTTGCTGGAGTGACAGTAGGCACTGGTAATCTCAGTGGCGGTAATATCAACAACAACAACACAACTGGTGTTGGTAACATTGGTACTTCTACTGTTACTTTCAATACTGTGTTTGCTAAAGCCACATCAGCACAATATGCTGACTTGGCAGAAAGCTATGCAGCTGATGCAGATTATGCACCAGGCACTGTGTTGACATTTGGTGGTATAAAAGAAGTCACATTTGCATCAGCATCTAGCGATACTCGAGTGGCTGGTGTGGTATCTACTAATCCAGCTCATGTGATGAATGCAGGATTAGATGCTGAACATGTGGCAGTATTAGCTCTAACAGGTCGTGCGCCAACATCAGTTGTGGGCACAGTGCGCAAAGGCGACATGATGGTGTCTGCAGGTAATGGTGCAGCTCAAGCATGTTCTACACCTAGCATGGGTACTGTGATTGGTAAAGCTCTTGAAAACTTTGACGGTGAGTCAGGCGTGATTGAGATTGTTGTTGGTAGATTATAAACTGGCCAACTCTGTGTGTTCCACAGAAGCCAGTTTTTGTTGAACAGCGTCAATGTTCACAGTGTTCCACAATCCTGGATGCATGGGCTTGGGCCATACACCAGCTTGAATCCATGCATGTCCAATGTGCTCGTCGTTGAGCACTGGCACAAATTCCGTATCCAAAACACAAACCCAAGTGTGATATTCAAACACACCATCTGCTGATGTAAACTTTTCTAGCGGTACAAGTCTGTGATATTCTGGGAAGTGTCCCAGTTCCTCAATACATTCTCTTTCCATGCCACCTAGAAGAGTCTCGCCAGATTCAACTTTGCCTCCGGGAAGGCCCCATGTCTCTGGATGTTTAGCGTCATTGCGCAACAAATACAGGTAACGGCCTGTACTCCGGGATAAAAACCAAACGCCTACAGCCTTTACAGTACCAAACTCCAAGCTCCGGGTGGGTACACTCCTTGATAGCTTTTTATCCATTGTTCGCCAGTCCATTCATATTGTGTACCAGTAGTTATGTTGGTAACATACTGAGTGGCAGTTTCGTCAGCGGCCACAAATACCACACGCCAACGAGAGCCATTCCACTCAATGATATCATTAGCCATAGCAATTAACGGTTGGCCGCCGGTGCCATCCCAGGCATTGGGATTGTCTGTGTTGTCCCAGTTGCCTGTATTTTCTGTCAGCAGGTATCTAACGCCCACAACAGGTGCAGGCAATCCAGCACCAGGACCACTTGCAAGTGGATTGATAATGGCATCAATGGGTGCTAGTGTGTTTTGTGGTGCAGTGTCTGGATCAGGTGTGAATATAACCAATCTATCATCGTCAGGATTAATCACAATAGTACCAACAATTGGGTTAGCAGTGTCAGGCGCCGCAATAGGTGGGCGATTCAATCTAATTTGACTGATACCCGGACGCAACACACCATAAGCTGAAATCACAGCAGGCCACAGCAGTGGTGAGTCTGCCACAATAGCAGTAGGATCCAAATCTTCATACCCGCCATTGGGCACAATTGTGGGATTGTACAACACTTGAATTTGATTGTCAATCACAACCAATTTGTAGTTCCATGGTGTAAACATCTGTCGTGTGCCTAGCAACAGATCGTTGTTGGTGATAGCATCAATGGCATCACCTTGTGCGTCAAAGATACCGGCAATGATACGTTCCACCACACCCAGTTTCTTGATCTTGGCTGGTGATGATATCCATATGGGCATGGAGAATTTGATGCTGGCAATGTCAATGGGATTTTCTGCACCTTGTGGAATTGCCCTTGAGCTCCATGTCAACTGATCCAAATACATCACACTCAAACTTGACCAGTCAATGTAGTTGTCAGTACTTTGCAGTTCTAATGAAGGATTGAACAGTGTTAAAATTTGCTCAAGTAGTTGCAGTTTCTGATTGGTGTTTGATGTCCAAATATCTAATGTAATATTCAGCTTGTACGGCACAGGCATCAAGCGTTCAATGGTGAATGCGTTTCCTTGTGTGGTCTCATATGTATCTGTAGCAGTATCGTATGTGCGCTGGCGTACACTAAATCTATCCACAAAGGTGGGATCTTGTATGCGTGGTCTATCGTATTCAAGATTGTTGATGTAAAAAGTCATTAGCGGAGTTGATGGCAAGGCACTGGCAGAGTTTTCTTGAATGATAGTCTGTGCATTGCGACTGGAATCACCATACCGCACAGGCACACGCAACAAAGTAGCATTGTTTACACCATCAGTTTCGTTGCCGTACTCAATTTGGAATCCTGAAAAGATTCTGGTAAATTGCAGTAGGAACCTGCGTATTTGTGCGTCATAAAAAAATTGTTGCATGTTTATCTTGAAAAAGGTGGTGGCGGGTTGGGTGGCAAGAAGCCGCCTTGATCGCCATTGTCTGCTTTGGGTTTGAGAGCTTGACTCAAACTCTGACGCTGTGGTATAGCACCCAAGTCAGTGGTATTGGTAGTGTATGTATTGTTCACAAAGCCCGAGCGTTGAGTTTGATTGACAGGTCCATTGTCTAAATTGGTGCGTACTTTTTCTTCAATCTTGATCCACATGCGACCATTGTATCGGAACAGTCTGTTGGGCTTGTAATCCAATCGCAAGCAGTAGTCTCCGGCCACAGGATTTGGAGGAAAACTCACACCTGGAGTAACTGGCAGGCCGTTTGGTGCTTTGCCATCACCAGTGAGATAGCCTGCGGTATACCCATCTGCTCGTGGAGTGACATTCATTCCGCCTTGTGTGCCATCAACTGTGGTGCCACCCATGGTATACAAACTGGTTGGGTTGGCAGGCTGACCATCTTCTGTTGTGGCCACAACATAAAACTTTTCAACGTCATATCCACTTAGTGGCACTTCCACATTGGCCTGAGCAAGAATGTCGTCATTGATCTGTTGATCTTTGGGTCTGGTACTCTGCATGTCAGAAATTGTGGGCGGAGTATACGGAGCCCAATATTCAGTGTTGGTAATGTCTGTGCCAGCAGGTGTATTTTTGATAGCACGATAATAAACATCACCATAATTTACAATGCTGCCACCAGGATAGAAATCACCCGGATCCCAAATGTATTCGGCCACAAAAGGCTTGTCCAATATGCTGTTGTATTCTTGTGCATTGGTCAGTGGCGTGGCTTTTACCCGCCACAAGTGCGGCAACCAAGTTTGGCTAAAGCCTTCTGATGCAAAGTTAGCATCCTGGATCACATAGTATCTGGGCAAGGCCAAGGGCAAGGCTGCATTTAATGGATTGTAATCTTTCAAATTTGGCACTTCGATCACGTCGCCGTTCATGAGTTTGCGACCAAATGTGTCAATCATGTCGTTGTAGTGGAATGTTATGAACAAAGTGTCAGAGTTTAAAAACAATCCAAACTGAGTCAAGTCAAAGTCCACATCCTGCACACGATACACACCGCGCATGACGTAGATGTCTGGATCATATATTCTGTCTCTATTTTCCAGCAACAGCAAGTCTTGGATGTTTAGCGGGCTTTGTGTGTCGTAAATGGGCTGTGTGACATCATAGTTGCCCGACAGCGCAGAATCTTGCCCACCTGTTTGTGGGCCCAGATATTTGTGGATGAAAATGTCGAGGCCACCTACCGTGTACATCTCACTAATAGTGCGATCCAAAAATTGGTAGTCTCTTGTGCGATTTGGGCGGTATAAACTTAGACGTGGCATAGTGTATATTTATGGGCAGGTTGACCAATAATTTCCAACCTGTTATACTTTGGGCATGAAAGTAGTTAAATTAAACAACAGATTCCGCCAATACAAACAGCACGGGCATGTGATTGCTGTGCGATGTGATAGTTGGCTGGGGGAAGGCACGTCTTTTGAACAAATATGCAAGGCCAAACTGGGAGGCCGAGGCTACATGCCCGACAACGACTGGCATGCTTACTTTGGCAAAAACAACGGCCGCGCCAACCGCCCATTCTGGGTCTCCTTCCGCAGGGAATCAGATCTTACTTTAGTACTACTTTCTGCCCAGTTGACCAAATAATTAAAATCTGCTATAATACACACTTGTTCACTACAGGAGTCTGTATGCAAAAGGCAGCAAAATTTGTTGCAAAGTATTCTACTGCCAACAAGTCCAAAGCAGTGGTTCCTTATGATCGTATACAAGCCACAGAAAAATGGGTGGAATACAGCCTGGACATTGTGGACATGAATCGTATTTTGATGCAGTCAGACTTTGACACCAAATGGCGTCTAATGGAAGCCCTGGACGTTGCAGAGCGCAAGAGAAAATACATGTATAACCACAAAAACTTTAAACTCAAACGTGCTACGGAATTGTTTGAACTCTGCAAAGATTTGGCTGTAAAATAAGTAAGGACACACATGAGCACCACATTCAAAATTAAACTGCTAAACCCCCGCAGTTCTGACACCAACATCTTGGGCATGGAGCCAACTTGGCAAGTCCAGCCCACAGAGTATCGTGCCAGCCGACTGAGCAAGGCGTTCTCTTGGTATAACTATTTCTACGGCAAGAAAGATGCCCGGGACATGATTGTGAACTACTTGGAAGCACATGATCGTAAGGCCGATGTGCGCCTGCTTAAAGGCATTCCAGATTCGGCAATTCGACTGACCACAGGCTGGCTGTGCCGCATGAGTATGGTAGGACTGGAACTGCATGACGCAGAACAACTCAAATTGCAAAATCAATTGCGAGAAATCTTAGACAGCAAGCAAAACGAAGTGACAGAAGTCACAGAAGAGCCTGCTGTGGCCAAACCCAACATCCAGGACCGCCTGCGCGAAAAAGCGTCAGAGTGCAACGGCGAACTGGACGGCATGTTTGACGAGTTCATGTTGAGCGGTGCCAAACTGACTGCAGACTTCAAGCCGGTGTCAATCATGCGTGGGCTAAATGTGGCACCGCAAATGATCAGTCAAATTGCTGACAACTGGAAGCGCAAACTCACAGAGTTTGAAGCAGTGGTTGAGGGCAAGGATGCACAACTGGTAGAAGCATACAGTTACCTTTCTAAAATCCAACTGCGCAATGTGATCAAGTTTTGCGAAGCTGTGGTCAACGATTGCGGTGCTTATGTGCAGATCAAAAAAGTGGAACGCAAACCACGCAAGGTCAAAGCAGTGCCACCAGAAAAACGTGCGGCCAAGTTCAAGATTCTGGCAGAATTTGCAGAACTCAAACTCAAGAGCCAGCCAGCCGCAAGCCTTGTGGACAAAACCGAAGCCTGGTTATATGACAGCAAAAAACGAAAACTCATCCACCTTGTGGCAGACAGTCATACACAGGCATTCACTGTAAAGAACAACTCAATCATTGGGTTTTCGACTGTGGAAACAGTACAAAAGACTCTGCGCAAGCCAGCAGAACAGCTGAAGGGTATTGTGGGTGCAGGCAAGCCCGCCGCCCGTAAAGCATTCAAGGATATCAAAGCCACAGAAACTGCATGGAACGCCCGTGGCACAGAGAACTTGATCATCCTTAAGAGTTGGTAAATATCGGCATGCAATTTATTCCAGACGAGGATCCAAGTGATCCTCGTGTCTTTGTGCCCAATGTTGAATTTTACATAACCAATGTTTGTAATTTGGCCTGTCCAGATTGCAATCGATTCAACAATTATAATTTTCGTGGCTGGCAAGATTGGCACGACTATGCAGAACAATATCAACAATGGGCCAAGTATATCAAACTGCAACGGATAACTATCCTTGGTGGAGAACCATTGTTGAATCCCTCTATATGTGATTGGATTGATGGAATCAATCAATTGTGGGGTAAAACAGTCCAGGTACTCACAAACGGAACCCGTTTAAATCATGTGCCAAATTTGTATGACCGCATGATCAAATTTCACGATCCGGCTTTGCCTTGGAAAAAAAACTGGATCGGAGTTAGCATACACAATGAAAACGATAGACAACGATGCTTTGATGAAATACGCAAGTTTCTTAAAGGCACAATCACCTATCATGCAAAAACTGATCTTGACAATGAAGATAATGCAGTGACTTATGGTGCAAATCATGCATTTATAGACAGCAATGGCATGAGAATATGTGTATGGGAATACGATTCTTTTTACAAGGCCTCAATACAACAAAATACTCAAGGTAAATTTATTTTATGGGACAATGATCCAATTGAATCGCACAACCAGTGCGGGTTTGTGCTAAACAAATGCTATCATTTTATAAAAGCCAAATTATACAAATGCGGTCCAGTGGCGTTATTTCCTGAGTTTGATCAACAGCACCACTTAAATATAACTGATCAGGACCGTGAACTGATCAATGGGTATCAGCCACTGAGTGTTGATCAGTTTGATCAAAGAGGTAAAGTATTTTTAGATCATATAGATGATGTAATCCCTCAGTGTAAATTTTGTCCAAATGGCAGTCAGTTTGCGGGCAAAAAAATATTTGCAGTAAGCAAAAAAATTAATTCAGTTAGTGGGTTTGATTGATATGAAAACAGTATTATTGACTTTTGGAGACAGTTGGCCACAGGGGGCGGAGCTTGGCGATGGAAAACGCTATGGTGAAATTCTACAAGAACAAATGAAGTTTGATGAATTTTATAACTATGGTCTTGGCGGCACTAGCAATGAACACATGCTACGACAATTGCAAAAATACGTTGATGAGCATCACACGCCCGACCACAAAACAACTGCAATTTTTTTCTTAACAAACCCACACCGCACTGCATACTGGCCTCATGATTCAGATTTCAATGTACACGGCGAGTATCGTCAACACTGGAACGACGAAGCCAAACAAATTTTTATGAAAACATGGTTGCATTTTCACACAGATGAAATTACTGTGATGAGATCAAGTTTGAGTGTTTGTGCATTGCAAAGCTGGTGCAACCGTTGCGGTATAGACGATTATTATTTTTCTGGTTGGGTAAAATACCCCACTTGGTTGCCGTGTGTGGACACTGATAAAATTTGGGCGCAAGGAACAGAAACTGTAGCTGATTGGTTTGGTGCTCCAGATCACAACGGTGAAAATTTATATAACGTAGAAAACAATCCCTATATTCGACCCAACTTTTGCCACCCAAATCAGCTAGGACATCAACTTATAGCTGATCGGTTGCAGGGTTGGATACAGTCTACGCAATAAATACAGGGACACGGAGTCCCTATGGCAGAACAGCAAGACACACTTTCTCAGCTCAAACAAAATCTCATTGAGTATGCACAGCTTCAGCTGGGCAGTCAAATCATTGATTTGGAACTAGACCCATCCCACTACGAAGCTGCATATACCAAAACAATTGGCACTTACCGCCAACGAGCCAACAATGCTTACGAGGAAAGTTACAGTTTTTTCACCCTGGTCAAGGATGAAAACATCTACACCCTGCCACAAGAAGTGGTAAGTGTGCGCCAGTGTTTTCGCAGAACTTTTGGTGATGCAACTGGTCCTTATGCTTCAAACTTTGACCCGTTTGCACAGGCTTCGTTGAATGTTTACTTGATGAACTTCAACGTGGCTGGTGGTCTTGCTACATACGACTTTTACAGTCAATACACAGAGTTGGCTGCTAAAATGTTTGGTGGATATTTCAACTATACATTTAATCCTGTTACCAAGAAACTACAGTTGATTCGTGATCCCAAGAATACTGGCGAAGCTGTGCTTATCTGGACCTATAACTTGAAGCCAGAAATCAATCTCTTGAGCGACTATCAAATTTCACAGTGGATCCGTGACTACATGGTAGCCAGCTGTAAGATGATCATTGGTGAAGCACGTGAAAAGTTTGGCACCATTGCTGGCCCACAGGGTGGCGGCACTCTAAATGGTACCGCCATGAAAGCAGAAGCCAAAACAGCCATGGACGAATTGATTGGTCAACTGGTCAATTATGTGGATGCCAGCCAGCCATTGACCTGGGTGATTGGTTAATACAATATAGACACACGGCGATAAATTTGCTATAATCATCACATGGACTTGATGATTGATCTTGAGGGCTTGGGAACAGGCCCCGACACTACTATTCTTACCATTGCTGCCCAGGCGTTCGATCCGTTTGGCTCCGGCTACTACGAGCAATCATACTATGCCAGAGTCACACTGGAGAGCCAAGAAACTCGTAGCATACAGCAAGGTACTATAGAGTGGTGGGCCACACAACCTGCTGTGGTGCGTGACGAAGCGTTTGCTGAAGAAGACCGCATACCCTTGGATGAGGCACTGGACGGGTTAGGCAAATTAATTTGGCATGCTAAACGTATTTGGGCGCAAGGACCCACATACGATATGAACATCCTTGAGCATGCTTACAAAAGTTACAACAAACCTCTACCCTGGCAATATTACCAGGTGCGTGACAGTCGCACAGTGTTTTCACTGTGGCCCAACCAGCCAATCCCATCCACTAGTCACCATGCCTTAGAAGACTGCCGCAGACAAATTGGCATGCTACAAAACACACTTAAATACCTCAACGTTCGGGAGTTAAAATGATCATTGGCATCTGTGGATTCATTGGGTCTGGTAAAGACACCATTGCTGACTACCTTGTAAATTTACATCACTTTCGCAGAGAAAGTTTTGCTTCAACACTAAAAGATGCTGTGGCACAAGTGTTTGGCTGGGATAGAACCATGCTGGAAGGGCGCACAAAACAAGCCCGTGAATGGCGCGAGCGTGTGGATCCATGGTGGGCAGAGCGCCTGGGCATGCCCACACTAACACCGCGTTGGATCTTGCAGTACTGGGGCACAGAAGTATGCAGAGCAGGATTTCATGATGACATCTGGATTGCCAGCTTGGAAAACAAACTGCGTCACAGCCAGGATGATGTGGTGATTTCAGACTGCCGTTTCCCCAATGAAATTCTGGCCATTAAAAACACTGGCGGGCGTGTGATTCGTGTGGTACGCGGACCCGAGCCTGCTTGGTATAATGCGGCTGTGAGTGTTAACCGTGGCCCAACTGGCAACTCAACCTGGGCACTAAGTCAACGTAAATTGGAAAAACAAGGCATTCACGCATCAGAAACTGCATGGGTAGGCACCAACTTTGATGCTGTGTTAGACAACAACGGTACCCTAGATGACTTGTATCAGCAGGTTAAAAATCTGGTTCAAGATCGCCCTGACGCCACGGAAGATCGCTCTTAGACAGCTCTACTTCACAGTTTCTACAAACTGATTTGAGATTCTTAAGTGTGGCATTGTTCAAGTTTCCATCTGTATGATACACAAAGATTTGGCCAGCATACTTGGCTTTGAATCCACAGCGATCACAGCTCATTTTTTTCTTGTAGCCCGCTGACTTCCAGCGTGGTTCTCGGGGCTTGAGTCCCCGCCCTTTTCTAGCACAGTTCTCGCACCGTGATCGATAGTGTGTGACATCCTCACGCTTGTAGTTCACAGCACAAGGGCGTTGGTGGCAGGCTTGACAAATGGGTCTCATACGGTATTTAGCGGCATGGACCTTTATTAAAGGTATTCAAAACGGCTGTTTTTTTCAAGGTCTCAATAAATATTAGAACTTGAAAAGGATTCAACCATGGCTCTCACATCACCCGGCGTACAAGTAACAGTAATTGACGAAAGTCAATATATTCCATCAGCAGTCAACACAGTACCATACTTCTTGATTGCAACAGCACAAAACAAAGTATCTGGTGCTGGCGTTGGAGTAGCAGCTGGTACTACAGCGGCTAACGCTAACAAAACATATTTAATCACCAGTCAGCGTGATTTAACAGCCACTTTTGGTGTGCCATTCTTCTATAACACAACCACTGGTACACCTATCAATGGTTACGAACTCAACGAATACGGCTTGTTGGCTGCTTACAGCTCATTGGGCATTTCAAATCGTGCTTATGTTCAGCGTGTGGACATTGATTTGACTGAACTTACAGCCAGCTTGACCCGCCCAACAGGATCACCAGCTGATGGTGCATATTGGCTAGATACTTCTACTTCTGTGTGGGGCATCCAAGAATGGAACCAAACCACATCAACATTTACAGTGAAAACACCACTGTTGATTACTGACAGTGCTGATGTAGTAGAAAGCACCAGTGGTGTAACTGGACAAACAGTTTACACTCCTCTTAACACAGTAGGTAGCATTGGTGATTACGCTATTGTATCACTTGGTGGTACCGAAGCTATTTGGAACGTGGGCTGGTATAAGAATTCTGATAACGTTTGGGTTTCAGTTGGCGGTGCAGCATGGCAAGCATCTTGGCCTACAATCCAAGGTTCTGTGACCAATCCCACACTCACAGCAGGACAAAGTATTTTCATCAATGAAACTTCTGTAGCTGTGCCAGCTATTCCACTTAATACATTGGATGGATTTGTTGACGCAGTTAATGCAGCAGCCATAACAGGTGTGACTGCTGCGGCTGTTGATGGAACATTTGTGATATACGCAGATGATACTGCAACCAACGATGGCAGTACTGCTACTGGCGGTATTGTTAGCATTGAACCCAATGCCAGCGGCGCTGCATTGTGTACTGCTCTTGGTATTCAAGCAATTGAATATTTGGCTCCAATCTTTTTTGCTGGATACAGTTATCAAGCACCACGTTGGAGAACCACAGATACGTTAGGTGGCAGACCCACTGGATCAGTTTGGAATAACATCAGTCCAGCCAATAATGGCTTGGCAGTTCAACTAAAACAATACAGTGCTACTCTTGGAGAATGGGTGTTGCAAAGTTGTCCTGCATTCCTTACCACAACTGCTGCAATCAATTCTTTTGATTCCACAGGTGGTGGAAGAAATATTCCAGTTGGTACATTGTTTGTGCAACCTGTTGCTAACTCTGCAGAAACATCACCAATGACTTCAATGGGATTTGAATTTTATAGACAAATTGCATTTGGTCAAACCATAGTTACAGGTACTACAACTCCAGGTGCCAATGGCGATACATTGTTTGTTGCTGGTAATAAATTTACATTGGGCGGGTCAGTAGCTGGAAGTACAGTCACTAACACTGCTACAATTACATTGAGTGGTACCAGTATTGCTAGTTTTATTGCTGACGTCAGTGCAGCCAATATTCCTTATGTGTCAGCCAGTGTAAATTCAGCTGGTAATATTGTGTTCACACACAGCCAAGGCGGCATTATGTCATTGGCAGCAGTGTCTGGGTTTGGAACTCCAATTACCACAGCTGGGTTTAGCTCAACTACTCCATTTGTTCGTTTGGCAATTGGTAATTACACAACATTGATATTGTCTAACTTCTGTAGCGATCCAGAATTTGAATACACTTCCAGTTCTACAGCGCCTTACCAGGATCCTGCTGATGGCAGATTGTGGTACTACTCTACTCCAAGTCAAGTTGACATCATGATTCAAAATGCTGGACAATGGAGAGGTTATCAGAACGTTACCAATGATGTTCGAGGGTATGATTTGACACAAACAAATGCCAGCGGTCCAATCTGTGCTGCTACAGCACCTGTCACACAAAATGATGTGTCAGCCAGTGCTTTGGTGTATGGTGATTTATGGGTGGACACCAGCGACTTGGAAAATTATCCCAAGTTGTATCGTTGGGAATCTGTAAGCGGTGTGGATCAGTGGGTGTCTGTTGATACCACCGATCAAGTTACACAAAATGGCGTGTTGTTTGCTGATGCTCGTTGGGCACCAAATGGCACAACAGATCCTATTGCGGACCCAATTCCAACCATTGTGAGTTTGCTAACCAGCAACTATTTGGATTTGGATGCACCCGATCCTACACTATATCCACAAGGTATGTTGTTATGGAACACACGCCGTTCAGGTTACAATGTCAAGAGCTATCAAAGTGATTACTTTAATGCTACCACATTCCCAGATGACACATTGCCAGCAGTGACCAGCACTTGGCTCACAGCGTCAGGCAACAAGCAAGACGGTAGCATGTATGCAGGCCGATTGGCACAACGTCAAATGATTGTGGAAGCAATGAAGTCAGGGTTGGATACCAGCCTAGGTGCAAGAGAAGATACTGCACAGTACACATTGATTGCATCACCTGCTTATCCAGAATTGATCCCCAACATGATTGCACTCAGCAATGAGCGTAATAACACATTGTTTGTGGTTGGTGACACTCCAATGCGTTTGCCTGGCACAGGTACTGACATCACAACTTGGGCTACCAACAACAATGGTTTGGGCACTGTGGCTGGGGATGGACAATCAGCTACCAGTAACTACGCTGCTACATTCTATCCAAGTTGTACAACTGTAGACTTGAGTGGTAATACTGTGGTAACAGCACCAAGTCACATGATGGTTAGAACAATCATTCGCAGTGACGAAGTGAGCTATCCATGGTTGGCACCAGCTGGTACACGCCGTGGTGTGGTAGACAATGCCACACAACTTGGTTATATTGACGGAGCTACTGGCGAGTTTGTGCCACTTGGTGTGAATCAAGGCTTGCGTGATGTGTTGTACAGTTTGAATGTTAATCCAATTACATTCATTCCAGGTGTGGGTATTACTAACTTTGGTAATAAGACAAGCACCACAACTACCACAGCGTTGGATCGCATCAACGTTGCACGTTTGGTTGCATTCTTGCGTGGACGCCTGGAAGAAATTGGT
>Ga0222713_10000540_pt1 | contig 42873 bp, 36 predicted proteins | sample C33_649DmetaG_FD_165061 | JGI IMG/M metagenome (GOLD analysis project Ga0222713, IMG submission 165061) | Estuarine water microbial communities from San Francisco Bay, California, United States - C33_649D | ecosystem: Environmental > Aquatic > Marine > Unclassified | place: USA: California... | reverse complement strand
GACCTCCGCGTAGGAAACCCTCAATGAGCGTAGCTCTTGCACACTCATGCGGCTCTGGCTTCTAGCTAACCCGCGACTATGGTCTCGCGGAGGTCAGCTCCGGCCTCGAAAGTCATACTGTCTAGGCGCCCACAACCTCGATTCCGACACTGTCGCTGTTGTTGGGATAGCGCACTGGATACGGATTGGCGTTCTCGTGACTGTTGATGGCGCTGGGCTTAAAGCCGGTACTGGCATGCCAGTGCCGGTCGGTCTCGCTCAACGTGCCTTCCTCGGCACCGCGTGAACGGATCTTGCCGACATGCCATGTCTGGTGGCTCAGGCTGGCGGTCTGGTAGATCGTGCCGTCCTTGCCGATCAGGAAGTGGGCACCGGCCGGTTGACCACCGGCTTTGTAGCTGTCGAGCGTGCTTTGGGCAGTGGACGATTCAGTCCGGTGCATCACGATGGCTTCGGGCGACTTCAGCGTGCCGTGTTCCAGCGCGGTGACCCTTTCATTCCGAATGTCGGGGATGGTGAGCATGCCGTTCCGGTCAACCTGGGTCGCGGGTAGCGCAAACGGACGCAGGCTATCGGCGGCGGGTGTCTGTGCGCTGGCGACCGGAGTGCTCGCGCGCATTGGGTCAGCCCCATATGGCGGGTTGTAGATCGCAAAGACCGAAGGCGTTCTGGCTGCCGGATCGCCCAACACGACTTTGCTGACTTGCTCGGGAAAGTGGGGGGCGGCCTTGACTTGTGCGTAGAGGGCTGCAGCGACGTTGGCGTTTTGTTCGCCCTGCCAGTGGTGTAGGCCTTCCACGCCCTGCAGTAGCTGCTGGTACAGCGCGTGGTCGGGGTGAGACGGATCACTGGGCATGCGAGGCGTGTCTGCCATGTCAGCTCCTTTGCATGGACATTGGAATTGGATGTCTTCCGTGAGCGAGCCTAATTCATGTGGCGCGTGTCCGTCTGCATTACCCCGCAAAGCCTTCAACCACAGGCCTTTTGCCGCACTGCGGAAAGTCGCCGATCCTGCCGGAAACGCCTTGAAATGCCGCCTATTTCGCGATGTCGGCTTGGGTGAACAGGGCAACTCTGTTAGACTACGCCGTCTTCGGATTCAGCCCGCGACCTTCGCTCCCATCGCCGAGCGGGTGTTCGGATCCCCACAACCAGGCGCGCGATTGAGCCTGCTCTCGCGCCGCACTGCGCTGCTGATCGCCTCTCCCTTCTGCCGATCGTGTGCGTACCGGGTCATCGCCCGGACACCGCAGGCTGGCCTGCGCCCGCACGTTGGGCGCGCGCGTCTTTTATCTTCGCAACAAAGAGGAATTGCTCGATGTCTGCTTCTGCTGTCTCCCCCCTGCCGCACCCCTTTCCCGCGCAGACCCTGGCGCCCTGGCGGCGCGCGGTGATCAAGGTGGGCAGCAGCCTGCTGACCGACGGTCGGGGTGCGCTGAGCACGCACAACGCCGCGGCGCTGGCGGCGCTGATCGCGCGTTTCCGCGCCCAGGGCCGTGAGGTGCTGCTGGTGTCCTCCGGCGCAGTGGCCGCCGGTCGTGGGCTGGTGGCGCGGCGTCGCGGCAGCCTGGTGCAGCGCCAGGCGCTGGCTTCGCTGGGGCAAACCCCGATGCTGGCGCTGTGGCAGGGCCTGGTCGACCAGCCGGTGGCGCAGGTGCTGTTGAGCCACGACGACCTGCGCAACCGCCGCCGCTACCTCAACGCGCAGGCCACGCTGCAGGAGCTGCTGCGCAGCGGCGCGCTGCCCATCGTCAACGAGAACGACACCGTCGCGGTGGACGAACTGAAGCTGGGCGACAACGACAACCTGGCCGCGGCGGTGGCCACGCTGGTGGATGCGGACGTGCTGTTCATCGCCACCGACACCCAGGGCCTGTACACCGGCCACCCCACGCGCGATCCCAACGCGCGTCCGCTGACCCGGGTCGAGGCCATCACCCCGGAGATCATGCGCATGACCGCCGGGGGCGCCGGCGCGCTGGGCACCGGCGGCATGGCCACCAAGCTGGAAGCCGCCAGCAAGGCCGCCGCGGCCGGCATCGACACCGCGCTGTTCTGCGGGCGCGATGCCGGTGCGCTGGACGCCCTGGGCCAGGACGTGCTGCACGGCACGCTGATCCCCGCGCACGGCCCGCGCCTGCTGGCGCGCAAGCTGTGGCTGCATCACCAGCCGGCGTGTCGCGGCCGCCTGCAGATCGACGCCGGCGCCTGCCGTGCCCTGGCCGAGCGTGGCGCCTCGCTGCTGCCTGGCGGCGTGGTGAACGTGCAAGGCGACTTCAGCAGCCGCGCCGTGGTGGACCTGATCGACCTGGACAATCGCCGCATCGGCCGCGGCCTGGTGCAGTACCACGCCAGCGACCTGCAGCGCATCGCCGGACGCCACAGCCAGGAGATCGAGGACGTGCTGGGCTTCCACAACGGCCGCGCCGTGGTCCGCCGCGACGACCTGGTCCTGATGGACCGCATGCACTGAACACGGAGACCCCATGACCGCACAGAACGACCGCTATATCCGCACGCTGGCCACCCGCGCCCGCGCTGCTTCCCACGCCATCGCCGCGCTGGACGCCGACCGCCGCGCCGCGCTGCTGCAGGCCATGGCCCAGGCCGTGGACGCCGGCCGCGCCGACATCCTGGCCGCCAACGCCGATGACCTGCAGCGCGCCCGCGCCGCCGGCACCACCGGTGCCATGCTCGACCGCCTGGCGCTGGACGATGCGCGCCTGGACGGCATCGTGCAGGCCATCGCCGAGGTGGCCGCGCTGCCCGATCCGGTCGGCCAGGTGACCCAGCGCCAGACCCATCCCAACGGCATGACCGTGGAGAAGGTGCGCATCCCGCTGGGGCTGATCGCGATGATCTACGAAGCGCGCCCCAACGTGACCGCCGATGCCGCCGCGCTGTGCCTGCGCGCGGGCAACGCGGTGCTGTTGCGTGGTGGCTCGGAAGCGCGTGGCAGCAACATCGCCATCGCCCGCTGCCTGCATGCGGCGCTGGCGCAATTCGGACTGCCGGCCGAAGCCGTGGCGCTGGTGGAGGACACCGCGCGCGAACACGTGCTGGCGCTGCTGCAGCTCACTGACCTGGTGGACCTGGCCATCCCGCGCGGCGGCGAGCGACTGATCCGCTTCGTGGCCGAGAACGCGCGCGTGCCGGTCATCAAGCACTACAAGGGCGTGTGCCATCTGTACGTGGATGCCGCCGCCGATCCGGTGCTGGCCACGCGCCTGGCCGTGGACGGCAAGCTCTCGCGCCCGGGCGTGTGCAACGCGCTGGAGACCCTGCTGGTGCACGCGGACATCGCGCAAGACTGGCTGCCCGGCGCGCTGCAGGCGCTGGCCGCGCGCGGTACGGAGATCCGTGGCTGCGCGCGCACCCAGGCGCTGTTCCCCGATGCGAAGGCGGCCACCGAGGAGGACTACGACGCCGAGTACCTGGCGCCGATCCTGACGGTGCGCGTGGTCGACGCTTTGGACGACGCCATCGCCCACATCCAGCGCCACACCTCCGACCACACCGAGGTGATCTGCACGCGCGACGAAGCCACCGCCACGCGCTTCATCGGCGCCATCCGCAGCTCGGCGGTGATGGTCAATGCGTCCTCGCGCTTCAACGACGGCGGCCAGCTGGGCCTGGGCGCGGAGATCGGCATCTCCACCACCCGCCTGCACGCCTACGGCCCGATGGGCCTGGAATCGCTGACCATCGAGCGCTGGGTCGTGCGCGGACAAGGCCACGTGCGCCACGCCGAGTCCGCGCTGGCGGCGTGATGCGCACGCACGTCCGCTCAGCGCTGCGGGCTGAGCTCGATCGTCACCACCTCGAACGGCGCCAGCATCAGCGTGGCCGGACGTTCGGCGTCCAGCTGGGTGGGAATCCGGGCGCCGTCTGACAAGCGCACGCTGGCGGCGTAGCGGGTGGGACTGCCCGCGGGCAGCTCCAGTGCGCGCGCCAGGTCCAGCAGGAAGGCCTGGTCCCTGGCATCGGGATTGCGCAGGGTGACGATGGATTTGCCCGGACTCCAGGCGGCCCAGCCGTAGGCTTCCAGCCGGCCTGGATCGCCACCGATCCAGTGCGTGTCGTGCAAGACCTCGGCGTTGTCGCGCGCCCAGCGCGCGGCATCGGCCAGGGTGTCCCAGTTGGCAGGCGTCAGCAGCGAGGGCGTGATGTACAGCTCCTGCAGCTGGGTGCCGGTGCCGAAGTAGCTGTGCACCTCGTTGGCGAAGTCGTTGCCCGGGTCGCTGGACAACCCCGCAGCGTGCTGGGCGTAGATGATCCCGTGCAGCATCAGCGCATTGAGCGGGAACAGCGGGCCGCCCACGGCGATGTTTTCGTAGGTCTGCTGGTCGCGATAGGTGATCCAGCGCTCGCGCTCGCTGCCCACGCCGGCAAAGGCGTGGTCCTGGCCGCCATGCCAGATGGTGTCGGCGTAGCGCAGCCAGGCCGGCGAGGGGTAGGTGCCGGTGGTGAGGTTGATGAACAGGTCCGGCTTGGCCTGGCGCAGGTCTTCCATCAGCTGGATGGCCGCGTCGAAATCGCTGTCGAAGCGACTGCCGGGCACCACGCGGTCGGCGTTGCCGAAGCCATCGACCTTGAACTGGTTGACTCCGTTGCGGGTGACCAGGTCCATGGTGACCTCATGGAAGCGCTGGTAGTAGCGCGGCCCGGACAGGGCGAAGCCGCCGTCGATGGTCTCGTAACGGTCCTTGCCGTTGCCGACGCGGGCGACCTTCTGGGTGTCGTAGCCGCCCCAGGGCGAGAGCCAGATGCCGGGCGCGGCGCCACACCTGGCCGCAGCCGCCTTCAGCGGGACAAAGCCCTCGGGGAAGTCCTTGGAGAACGACCAGCCGCCCTGCAGGTCATCCCAGCCGGCGTCGAACAGGAACGAATCCAGCCTGACGCCGCGCTGCTCGGTCAGCGCCGTGCAGAAGGCATCGATGCGCTCGAGCGCCTGGGCCTGGGTGTACTGGGTGTCGTAGCCGATGTCGTACCAGCTGTTGTAATGCAGGAACGGCCGCGAGGGATGCGGGCGCTGGTCTTCGACATAGGCCTGGAAATCGCGCCGCAGCTGCCCCGGCCGGGCCGTGCCGACCGCGGCCGAATAGGTGACCGACTTGCCGCGTTCCAGCGGCAGGCTGCGCTCGACCCACAGCTGGAAGTTGGGATGGTCGACCTCGGCCAGGCTGTGCGAGAGCGGGCTTTCGAACTGCAGCCAGGTCTGCTCGCCCACCACCACCGGCGAACCGGACACGCGCCCGGCCACCACCGCACCCGGCGCCTGTCCATCGAACAGGTCCACCCGGGCGATGGCTTCGTCGGCCTTGCGCGCGGTGATGGTCACCGCCTCGCGCAAGTAGGACGCCTCGCGCCCCTGGGTGAGCGACCAGGCGATGCGGAAGCGGCCCTGCGCATCGACGAAGTCCGCTTCCAGCCGCGCCCGCGGCCGGCGTTCGGCCAGGCGCGTGGCCTTGGGATCGCCGGCCAGCGTGCGGGTGCGCACGGCGCCGTCCAGGGTCAGTTGCTCGGCGCTGAGCCGGGTGCCGTCGTCCAGGGTCAGGGCGAAGGGCGCGCCGACCTGCACGGTACGGCCGTTGGCCTGGTCGACCAGCCGCATCGCGGTCAGGTGGCCGTCCTGTTCCTGCCATTCCAACCCGATCGCGGCGTTGCCGAACTGGGTGGGCGCCTGCGCGCTTGCCGTCGCGCACAGGGACAGCGACCACAGGACTAGGCAGGCGGCGCTGATGCGCGATGTGCGGGCGAGGGAAACCGGGACCATCGGACGGAACTCCATCAGCGGGCAGGGGTGGCGGGTGACGCCTCCGAGCGCGGCCGGGGGACATCGCGGCGATGCATGCACGCCAAAAGCAGCAAAGCGCGTTGTCTTGACTCTAAAGCGAAACATAACGAAATATCAAACCGCATGCGCGGGTTGCTCCGCCCGCCTGCGGTAAGCCACCACCGGGCACCGGACGGGCATCGACGCCCCGCTGCGGCTTTCTGTAGAGCGGACCTTGGTCCGCTGAGGCTTTCAGCGCACAAGGACAACACCGGGCAGCGGAGCGAGTTCCGCTTTGCGTTGCGCTGCGGTCAGGGCGCGGGGAAAGCCCCAGCCGAGCAAGCTCGGCTCTACGCCCACCGGAGACCTTCAGGCCCCACGGTCACGGCCGCCGACTGTAGAGCGGACCTTGGTCCGCTGAGGCTTTCAGCGCACGGGGACAGCACTGGGCAGCGGAGCGAGCTTCGCGCCGCGTTGCGCTGCGGTCAGGGCACGGGGAAAGCCCCAGCCGAGCAAGCTCGGCTCTACGCCCACCGGCGACCTGCAGGCGCAACGGCCGCGGCCGCCGACCGTAGAGCGGACCTTGGTCCGCTGAGGCTTTCAGCGCACAAGGACAGCACCGGCAGCGGAGCGAGCTCCGCGCGGCGTTGCGCTGCGGTCAGGGCGCGGGGAAGGCCCCAGCCGAGCAAGCTCGGCTCTACGTCCACCGGCGACCTGCAGGCGCAACGGCCGCGGCCGCCGACCGTAGAGCGGACCTGGGTCCGCTGAGCTTTCTGTAGAGCGGACCTGGGTCCGCTGCGGCTCTCAGCGCACAGGGACAACACTGGACAGCGGAGCGAGCTCCGCGCGGCGTTGCGCTGCGGTCAGGGCGCGGGGAAAGCCCCAGCCGAGCAAGCTCGGCTCTACGCCCACCGGCGACCCGCAGGCGCAACGGCCGCGGCCGCCGACCGTAGAGCGGACCTTGGTCCGCTGCGGCTTTCAGCGCACAAGGACAACACCGGCAGCGGAGCGAGCTTCGCGCGGCGTTGCGCTGCGGTCAGGGCGCGGGGAAGGCCCCAGCCGAGCAAGCTCGGCTCTACGCCCGGGGCAAGGCCTGCGCATGCCGCCTGGGCGCGGGCCGCCTTGCTCAGGCCGTGGCGGCGATCCTGCGCAGGGCCTCGGCCAGGGCATGCATGGCGGTGACGGGGGTGAAGGTCTGCGGGGTCACACGCACGTTGCAGCCGCTGGCCAGCTCCTTGCGCACCACGGTGAAGATGCCGAACTCGTCCTGCAGCCGGCGCTGCAGCGCGCCCACCTGGGCCTCGCTGCTGCGCCCGCGCAGGCGCACGCCGCCCATGCCCGAGGCGTTGGCCATGCTGGCCGGGCCGAGGATTTCGATGTCGGCGTGGTCGTGGAACTCGTCCGTCCACGCCTGCCGCAGGTACTGCAGGCGCACCTGCTTGTTGGCGCCGCCCAATGCGTTATGGAAGTCCAGGGCATCGGGCACGGTCAGGAAGGCGGCGAAGTTGGAGGTCGCCAGATGCACGCGGTTGGCCACGTCCTCGTCACCGGGCCGCTCGCCTGGAAACGGCGCCACCGTCGCGCGCGTGCCCGGCCGCATGTACAGCGCGCCCACGCCCACCGGCGAGCCGATCCACTTGTGCAGGTTGAACACCGCCCAGTCCACGTCCAGGTCCGGCAGGGTGAAGTCCATCAGCCCCCAGGACTGGGCGCAGTCGCAGATCACATGGATGCCACGCTGCCGCGCCAGCGCGGCGATGCGCTTCACCGGCAGCACAAGCCCATGCTGGTTGCTGACGTGGGTCACCACCATCAGCTTGAGGTTGGGGTGCGCGTCGAAGGCGTCGCTATAGGCCTTGAGATAATCGGCATCAGTGCCGGTGGCCGGCAGCGCCAGGCGGTGGCCTTGCGCGCCGCGCGTGTCGGCCAGCCAGGCCATCATCCGCTGGAACTCGGGGTAGTCCACGTCGGCCCACAGCACCGCGTCGTCCTGGCGCAGGCCCTGGTACTGGGTGACCAGGTTGACGAAGGATTCGGTGGCGTTGCGGGTGAGCATCAGCGCGCTGGCGTCCACGCCCAGCGCCTCGGCGGTGCGCTGGCGCGCGTGCTGGAAATCGGCCGGGTAGTCGCGGCGTGCGTACCAGGACAACTCGTGGTTGACCCGATGCGTATGGCGCGCGTATGCGGCCTCCACCGCGTTGGACATCTTGCCCCAGTAGCCCTGTTCGAGATTGATGATCTCGTCCTGCGCCGGATACAGCGTGCGCACCTGCTTCCAGTGCGCTTCGTCGCGGGCCAGGACATCGGGTGCGGCGCTGGATGAGGGCACCTGGGCCGGCAACGGATCGGCGCAGGTGGACAGGGCCGGGCCGGCCAGCGCGCTGCCGGCGAGCGAGGCGGAAGCCTTGAGGAAGGTCCTGCGATGGGTCATGTGGGGAGAGCGCTGCGGGGGTTCTCGAACGTAGCAGCCGGTGGTGACCGCCGCCAGCGCGTCCGCGCCTGTCGGCGCAGGGCATCGCGCATTGGCGGCGCCAACGCGGGCGTGACCGACGCGAGTGCGTGGCGAAGATCGCGTGCGACAGCGGCCTTTCGCACGGTGGGCCTTTCTTCATGCCCGACGTGGGTAGCGCGATCGGAGGGGCACGCCAGGTCCGCGCGGCGGCGCGGTATCGATGTTGCGCCGTGCTTCGTGGTCGCGCCCGGGCAGTGGCGAGCGCGTGGACGACTGGGCGCCGGTGACGAACTCCGCGCGCGCTGACGTGTCGTCAGCGATACGGGCCCGGGCCCTTCCAGACCAGATCGCCATGATGGTAGACGCGCAGCATGTTGATGATCTGGCGCGACTCGCCGATGTCCGCCAGCTCGGGGGAATCCGGCGGCAGCGCCCGGCACGCGCCCGACCCGTGCTTGAGCACGATGTCCAGCGGGCAGACCATCAGGTATTCGGTGCCGGGCAGGGGGATGGCGAACTCCTTCATGCCCTGTGCCATCCAGGCGCGCACGCGGTCCTCGCTGCGCGTCTCGTAGATGGCGTGGTAGCCCCCGACCTGCAGGCTGGGGCCGCTGTCGCCCGTGTCGCGCCCGCTGCCCTGGCGCACCGCCGGGCTGTCGTCCCAGCCGGCGTTGACCGGCGCGCTGTCCTGGGCGATGTAGCCCGGGGGGTGACCCCAGGTGGGCGAGCGGCGCCCGGTCGGTGATGGATTGGAGGGCGGGGTCTGCGAGGGCTGCGGTGCCTCGCGCGGCTGCTCGGGCGTGGGCGCCTGTTCGCTGGTCGCGGTGCTGGGCGGTGCGTCCTGCTGGACCAGCAGGGGATTGTCGGAGCGGTCGGTGCGCGTGGTCTGCAGGCGCGAGGCGGCCGGCGGCGTGCGTGCCACGCGCGGCTTGGCCGGGCGCGGCGTGGGTGGCGTCTTGGCGCGCGAGGGCGGTGGGCTGGGCGGGGCGGTGTCCGCCGGCGCGGTCGAGTCACCGATGAAGTCCACGCGCATGCGTCCGCCGGCTGGTGCGCCCTGGCTGGTCTCCACGGTCGGCGGGTTGGAATGCAGCAGCACCAGCAGCATCAGCAGATGCAGCAGCAGGCTCAGCACCGCGCCGATCCACGACTGCAGGCGTTCGCTCCAGGGCTGGGCCCGCTGTTCCGCGGGGATCGACGCGTCGCTCATGCCGTCGGGGCGTCGATGGTGCGGGACTTCATGCGGGCTCTGCGGGGGTGAAGCCGGTGGGGTGTGCGCATCGTAACGCGCCCGTGGGCCGGTTCCGTTGCAGGCGATGACAAGGCACCCCGCGCCGGCGGGGACATTCAGCCGGGACGCATGGGGCCGGGCAATCGTCCGGTGCTCAGGATCGCGCGAACCTCCGCGGTTACCTGCCTAGCGCGGACGGGGTCTGAAGCGACTGCGTGGGCGCCTGTGCCTCGGTCGCCAGGGCCTGGCTGCGTGCCAGCGATTCGGGCAGCGTCGGGGGTGGCTGGGTCAGGTCCGCCCTGATCCGTAGGCCAGGGTCTTGCGCGGAGTACACCCAGGCGATGTCCTGGTGCACCGCGGCCTGTGCGTGCTCGGGCCTGAGGCCCTCGCGCTGTGCCTTGACTGCGGTGTCCAGGACATGCGCATCGGACACCGAATCAGGCAACTGTTCGCGCAGGGTCTTGAACATCGGCGCGGCCGGGTGGTCGCGATCCAGCGCTTGGGCCGGCGCAACGGGCGCGGGAATCTGCCCGGTGCTGCGCAGCCAGGGCACCACCGCCGTGTCGTAATGGCTTCCGTAGTAATCCCGGTAGTCGCCGGCCGGCGCGACTGAAGGACGCTCGTTGCCAAAGGCGGTGGCGATGCGCGAAAGCGCGGTCTCGCGGTCGATCGTGCCTGCGGCATGCTCCCCGGCGATGGTGGCGTAGGTGGCCGCGTTGGTGCCGGCGATGCCGATGTCGGGCCCGCCGGCGGCCCGGATCTCGTCGCGCACCACGGCGTTGCTCAGCGTGGCGGTGGCCTCGTCGCGCAGCGACCGGGTGATGTAGGCATCGCGCGAGCTGTAATCCTCCGGCTCGTTGAAGCGGTGATGCCCGCACTCATGGGACAGGGACTGGGCAATGCTGTCGCCGTGCCCCATCTGCCCGCGGTCGATGACGATGCGGGTATTGGGCGCATCGTAGTAGGTGCCGCCGCCGGCGGCGCCCCACTCCACGGTGAAGCCGTCGTGCCGCAGCTGCTGCAGTTCCTGTTGCAGCGTGGCCGACTGCTGCACCAGGGGGACCAGGCTCGGGTCCTGCAGCGGGGTCGCCGGCGCGGGCGGATTGGGAGGGGTCGGGTCGGCCATGGTGCAGGTCCTTTGCAGCCTGGGAAGCGATCGGAATCAGTGTTGGCGGATGGAGAGCTGGACCAGGTGCTGTTGCGCCGCATCCAGCCCCAGGATCACCGTAGCCTCGCCCTCATGGGCTTCCCAGTAGGCCGTGGAGCCCGGCGCGTTGGGGCGTGGCGGCTTGGGCATCGCGCCGGGCCACTGGGCCCCATCGAACGGCACCTCGCCCGCGTCGAAGGACAGCAGCAGGACGCGCGCGCCCTGGCCATCGGCGCTGGTCCGCACGGTGATGTCATGGACGGGCAGTCCCGCGAGCCGGCCCTGCGCGGCTTGTCGGATCCGCCAGCCATCCTGCTCGGAGGCGGGCCCAAGGGCGCTGCCCAGCAGGGCATCCAGGCGCTGGGCGTCGTCGAAGGGGGTGGCGATCAAGCGATCCACATCCTGTTTGATGCGTTCGATCACGGCAGTGCTCCTGCTCGAAGTGGGGGTGGCCGGGCCGGCCGACGGTTGAACGGGCGAAGTCGCACACGCGGACACCGTGCACGCGACGGCGAGTGCCAGGACACGGGCGGCGACGGGGAAAGCGGGGCTCATCCTGGATCCGCAGTGCTTTCGAAGGGCCCGAATCTAGAAGATTGGCTGGCCCGTGTAAAAGCCCACACGCGGAACCGTGATGGAATGCGCAGGCATGTCAGGCCTAGTCGCGGTGGTCGCCCAGGCGCCGGCACCCATCGTAACGATGCCCTCCGGCCGGCCAGTTTGGCCAACGAGGCAAGGGCGGCCACGCGGGTGGGCGCGCCAGCAGGGCCGGGCTGAACATGTCCCCGCGCGGCTTCGCCGCCCACCACGCCCACGATCCGCGCGCTGCTGTTGATGGCGTCGGCTGGGTGATGGCCGACAGGGGCGGTCCAGGCGCGCGCCAGATCAGCGAGGAAAGCACGCCCGGCCGGCCGACACCGCCCGCCCGATGGGGCCGCGCTGGCCTGCAGTATCTGGACTACCCGTGGCGTCTGGTGCCGTGGCGAAGCGCGGCTCAGGCCTCTACGACCGCCGAGGCCGGCGGGGACTGTGCCGACGCGCCGACAGCCGGGTCGTACCAGAAGGGGATAGCATAGTCGCGCCTGCGCAGCACGCCGCGCTCGCTGCCCCCTGGGTTCCATCGCAGGTGCAGGTCGTGTCGGCCGGGTGCCTTGCCCTGCAGGTCGAGGTAGCCGACCAAGCCGCGCATGCCCAGATCGCGACGCTCCATCGGCACGAAGTCTGACAGCGCGACCGCCTGGCCATCGAGCGTCACGGTCCAGATGCTCGCCATACAGGCAACGGCCGCATCGGCCGCTGCGCGGTCGGTTGCCATGTTGTTGCCATGGTCTGCGCATACAGTCTGCGCCAGTGCATTGTCCAGACGCGGACGATGTGGAATGAACAGCCGCAGCCGCGCCTGCTCGATCCGGTCGGAGGGAATCAACGGATAACGCAGCATCGCATCGTCCGGCGTGCGCATGGATTCGTAATGCGCGCTGAGCATGCCGTGGTCGACCGCTTCACTGGTGACGACGCGATAGCGGCTGAGTAGCGAGAAACTGGTCGAGGAGACGATCTGGAGGCCGCCGATCGTCATGGCCAAGAAGATCACCAGGAGATACACCGTGTTGAAGCCGACACTACCCATGTTGCTTTGCAGGGTGAACTGGACCGGTCCGCCCAGGCGCTGCAGGGTCACCGCTGAGAACACGCGCAGCAGGCGGTTCATCGCGAGCTCGAGCCCCTGGGCAGGTTGACGGCGCCGGACGCGGCGCATCACCAGCTTGTCGAGCACGAAGATCGCCATGCCGCCCACCAGGAAAACGACATAAGGCACCGCGAAGGCGATGAAGGTTGCACGTTCGCTGTCTTCGAACAGCAGGCCGATCAGCGATGCGGGGATCAGCAGCGACAGGCCGATCACCCCGATCCACGTCAGCGTCAAGGCCAGCAGGATGGTCATGGCGAACAGCACCGAGGCGGTGCGGTCCACGCGGTCGATCGTCTCGCCCAGCTCGCCAATCATGCTGCGATAGAAGCGTTGGGAACCGGCGCCCATCGACGACAGCCGCTCCCAGCGGATGCCGGAGGGAAAGTGCGACTTCAACCCGACCAGGCCGACCCAGTAGCCGCGGATCGCCAGGTGCACCACGAAGGCCGAGCCCAGGGCATAGGACAGGCCGACGCCGATATTGAAAGCGAACTGCAGCACGTACCAGGTCGCGCCGTCGGCGTGCAGCTCGCTGCCGACCCAGGCCTGGAACAGGTGCGCCGGAAGTGTGAGCAGGGCGAAAGCCAGCAGGCCGGAGATCAGCAGCTCCAGCTCGTCGGTGCGTTCGCGCAGGCGCTCGAAGCTGATACGGCGGCCCGCAGGCATGGCGTTTTCGCCCTGTGGCGCGGCCTGGTCGATGTCGTTCATCCCGAATGCCCCTGTCTCCCCGCGCCGGAGTGTAGGGGCACCGCCACGTCATCGCCTAGATCGGGGCGGCGGGGGACCCACATTGGCGGACGCACGACGGGCGCTGCTAACGTGTGCGCCTGTCTTCCTCAACGGGCGTGTCATGGGCTGGGCATCGGGCATGGTGAGCTTCAGGGCCAGGTTGCTGCGGCCGGCCGCACCGGACGGTGCGACGTGGTGCTTCCTCCTGGTGCCTGCGGCGGCCAGTGCGAAGCTGCCGGCGCGCGGGATGGTGACCGTGGACGGGACGCTGGCCGGTACGCCGTTGCAGGCCACGCTGCTGCCGGACGGGCAGGGCAGCCATTGGCTCAAGGTCGAGGACGCGCTGGCGCAGGACGCCGAGGTGGCGGCGGGCCAGACCGTGGCGGTGGCGATGACGCCGGTCGCCGAGGAGCCCGAGCCGATCGTGCCCTCCGATCTGCGTGAGGCGCTGGAAGACAACGTGGTCGCACGTGCGACCTGGGACGACATCACCGCCGTGTCGCGGCGCGACTGGATCTTCTGGATCACTTCGGGCAAGCGGGCCGAAACCCGCGCCAAGCGCCTCGGCGTGGCGATGGACAAGCTGGCCAAGGGCAACCGCCGTGCGTGCTGCTTCGACCGCTCCGGGATGTACGACAAGAGCCAGCATGCGCCGAAAGCGGCGCTCGATTGAACGGGCGCGTCGGCGTTGCGGGCAGCATCGGCTCGCGTCGCTCGGCAACCGCTACGCGCTGCGTGATGCGTCCCAGGCCGACATGATCCCGGTGACGGCAAGATCCATGACCGGATAACGGACGCCATCGCGGGCCAGGGTCGACAGGCCCAGCAGGAAGGCGTCGAACACGCTGGCCAGGGCGCGCGCGTCGGTCCCGGCACGCAACTCGCCGCTGTCGATACCGCGCTGGACGCAGGCGGTGATGCCAGCGCGTGTCCGCGCGCGCGAGCGCGTCAACGGCGCGGTGACCGATGCGTCCTCGCTGGGCGCACTCATGACGCCCAGGCCGACCATGCAGCCCTTTGGGTGGCCGCGTTCGCACTGCATCCGGGCCGAGTTGCGCAATGCGGTCTCCAGCGCATCGCGCGGGTCCAGTCGCGTATCCCACAGGCATTCGGTGACCTGGGCGAAGGTGGCCAGGTAGCGCTGCACGCACTCCTGGAACAGCGCCTGCTTGGAGCCGAAGGCCGCGTAGAAGCTGGGCGCCGAGATACCCGCACCGATGGCGCCTTTCAGCTGGCTCAACGAGGTCGATTCGTACCCGTGCTGCCAGAAGATATGCATCGCCTGTTCGACCGCCTGGTCCCGATCGAAACCGCGCGGACGTCCCATCACTGCCATGTCACGCTCCACGAAGGCCACATTAGTTAAATACTAATCGGTACAGATCTCGTTGACAACGCGTCGCGCGCCGACTAATTTACCGTTCGATACATAAGTGCAGCTGACCCCAGTCAGTGCGCTCCCCTCAAGCGCCAACGCATGCCGCTTTCGACCGTCCGGCGATCTGCATTGGATTCGCCAAAATATGGATCGATCGATACACATGTCGGCCAGATGGCATGACATGCACGGCTCCAAGCCCTTACGACCAGGATCTCCATGAAGACATCGGCAACGCCCCCTCCTGAACGCGCGGACGCGCCCTTGCCCCTGGGCGCCCTGCTGGCGCTGGCGATGACCGGCTTCATCTGCATCGTCACCGAGACGCTGCCGGCCGGGCTGCTGCCCCAGATGGCGGCTGGGCTCGGGATCTCCCAATCGTTGGCGGGGCAGTCGGTGACCGCTTACGCGCTGGGCTCGCTGCTGGCCGCCATCCCGTTGACCATCGCCACGCAACGCTGGCGGCGACGCAACGTGCTGCTGCTGACGATCCTTGGATTCCTCGTCCTCAACTCGATCACGGCCTGGTCCACGCACTACGGAGCGACGCTGGTGGCGCGCTTTCTGGCCGGGGTCGCGGCAGGCCTGGCATGGAGCCTGCTGGCGGGTTATGCGCGCCGCATGGTGGCGGTGCGGCAACAGGGCAAGGCCATGGCGGTGGCCATGCTGGGCACGCCCATCGCGCTCTCGCTCGGCGTGCCGCTGGGCACCTGGCTGGGCGCCGCGATTGGATGGCGATGGGCATTTGCGGCGATGTCGGGACTGACCGTGGTGCTGGTCGTCTGGGTGCTTGCCAAGGTGCCGGATTATCCGGGCCAGGCTCGCGCCGAGCGCCTGTCCTTGGCCAAGGTCTTCGTCGGCCCGGGCGTGCGGCCCGTGCTCGCGGTGGTGGTGGCCTGGATGCTGGCGCACAACATCCTTTACACCTACGTGGCGCCTTTCGTCGCGCGGGCTGGGCTGGCAACGCACGTGGACGTCATCTTGCTGATCTTCGGCCTGGCGGCGCTGGTGGCGATCGCCTTCACCGGGCGTCTGGTCGACCACCATCTGCGCACCCTGGTCCTTGGAAGCCTGGCGCTCTTCGCGGTGGTGTCCCTGCTGTTCGTCTGGGTGGGACGCGTGCCGGCAGCGATCTATATCGGCGTGGCGGTATGGGGGATCACTTTCGGGGGTGCGGCGACCTTGTTGCAGACGGCGCTGGCCGACACCGCAGGCGAGGGAGCCGACGTGGCGCTGTCAATGAATGTCGTCGCGTGGAACTCGGCCATCGCCGGCGGTGGCCTTCTGGGCGGCCTGCTGCTGAAGACCTGGGGTGCAGCCGCCTTCCCCCCGGCGATGCTGATGCTGCTTGTCGCCGGATGGTGCATTGCCTGGTCGGCGCGGGCGCACGGCTTCAGGGCAGGCGCGCGTGCCGTACATGCGGCCGGGCATTGAAGCCATCGCCGCACCTGGCGATCCAGCGGATAACGCAAGGATCCCGCGCTGTGCGGTATCCGGTTTCGATTCGCCCAACGCCGTGGTGAAACGGGCGGTGCGGCTCAGTTGGCGGTGTGCATTCGCAGGGTCGCGCCCCGCGCCAGCGCGGCGTGGTCGATCCACGGCAGCGGTGTCGGCTTTCCAGCCAGCGTGGCGCGGGTGATCGCCGCACCGTGTCCCTCGCGTTCGATGGTGATGGTGCGCCCCGGCCGCGGATGCAGCTGGATGCGGGCGAAGGCCGGCACGGCGCCGATGACATAGCGCGGTTCGCCCAGGACCAGCGGGTACAGGCCCATCGAGGCCCACACGTACCAGGCCGACATGCAGCCCGCGTCGTCGTCCATGCCGTCGGCAAAGCCGACGGGATCCAGCGCGAAACTGCGCCCATGCCACGGCGTGCGGCGCTTGCCCTCGTTGGCATACGGATGGTCGATGGGCTGGGTGAGCAGGCGCTCGACCAGCGCCTGGCCTCGCTGCGGCGTGGCGGTCAGCGCATACAGGAACGGCGCCTGGATGTCCGGCTGATTGGTCATGTTGTAGCGGTCCTCGTCGAAGAACCGCTGCAGCTGCGCATCGAAATCCCGCGCGCCCAGCGCCGTGCCGCGCAGCCAGTCCAGGTCGAACACGCCCGCCCAGCGGTACTGCCACAAGGTGCCCTGGTACAGACCGCGCGCGCGCACCGTGTCGAACTCCGGGGTGATGTCGTGGAAGACCTGCATCCATATCGGCCGGTAGGACAGCGCGCGCTGCTTGAAGTCGGCGGCCAGTGACTTGTTGCCCAGGTCGTCGGCCAGCTGCCACACCGCCCAGTCGTCGTAGGCGGCCTCGATCACCTGGTCGGGCGTCTGCCGCTGCAGCGTGCCGCTATCGGCGACCATGCGCGGCAGCAGGGCCTTGGCGTCGATCCCGGTAATGCCCTTGCGCAGATAGTCCAGTAGCGCGATGCCGGCGTGCTCGGTGCGCACGGTGATGAAGGGCTCGGTGCGCGTGGACCACTGCGGCTTGCCCACCGGGTACAGCTCGGCCAGCGAGGCGCCGATGTCGCCGGCGCGCTGCGGGTCCAGCAAGGCCAGCAGCGGCAGCTGGGTGCGGTAGTTGTCCCACACCGCCCAGCCGGAATAACGGTGGTGCCCGGCGGCCACGGTGCGCACCACGCCATCGGCCGCGCGATAGCGGCCGTCCACGTCGTCGATGCGCGCCGGCGACTGCATCACATGGAACAGCGCGGTGTAGAACAGCGCCCGGCGCTCGGGCGCGCCGCCCTCCAGGGTGATCCGTGACAGCGCGGCATTCCAGGCATCGCGCGTCTGTTGCTGCACGGCCTCCAGCGTGCGGTCGCCCAGTTCGGTGGCCAGCACGCGCGCGGCCGAGTCCGCATCCACGGTCGAAAAGGCGCTGCGCAGCTCCAGCGTGTCGCCAGCCTGCACGTCCAACACCAGGCGCAGGTGGTTCTGCGCGTCGGGCTGCACCGCTTGCGTGACCGCATGGCCGTTGTGCAGCAGCGTGCTGGCGAACCACAGTCGGTACACCCCTTCGTCGCAGACGGTGCCGCCCTCCAGCGCGCCGCGCAGCGCGTCGAGCCGGGTCGATTCCCAGCGCGCGTCGATGCGCTTGGCATAGCTGTGCATCGGGTCCAGCGTCACCACCACGCGTCCGGCCTGCGACACGGTGAACCGGGCGATGCCGGCGGCATTGGTCGCAGCCAGGTCGGCCACCAGGCCGGTGCGACCGTAGCGCACGTGGTAGCGGCCCGGCGCGGCGGTCTCGCTGGTCTTGTCGATGGGTGCCGGGCGGTCCTGGTCGCCCTGCGCATCCACGCGCACCAGCAGGTCTCCGCCGGCGCCGCCGCAGCCCACGCCGACCGCGCGCGTATGCGAGAAGCCGCGCAACAGCCCATCGCTGTCGTCGTAACCCATGTGGTTGCCCGGCGCGGTGTCCGGCCCCAGCAGCACCATCCCGAACGGCGCGCCCACCGCTGGCGTCAGCTGGCCATGATCCCCCTGTGTACCGACGAAGGGATCGACGGCATCCACCGGATCGGTGCCGGCCCAGGCGGGACAGGCGAGCAGCAGGAGGACGGTACACAGCAGGCGCAGCGGACGGAGCGCAGGGGACATCGGCATTCGGCCTCGGAGCAGGGCGGGAACGCCACATGATTCCAGATGCGCATGGCAGACGACATCACGCGCCCCGCGGGGCCAGGCGTTGACTCAGTAGTGGTCGACCGATTCGACGTGCGCGTCGACCTGCTCGCGCGTGGTCCACAGGGTGCGGTATTCACCCTTGGCCAGCAGGCCGAGCTGGTCGTTGTTGTGCGGAGTGCCCGGCATGGTGGAGTTGCCGTAGCTCATCAGGCCGCGGGCCTTGAGCGGCGTGCTGAACTCGACCATCGACACCCAGGTTTCACCGTGCTGCGGCAGGCGCTCGCCGTTCTTGATCGGGTCCCAGGTGATCACGTCGAACACGCCCAGGTTGCCGAAGCCGCCGCGGCCGGGCAGGTCGACCTCGCCGATGTGGAAGCGCGAGACCTCGCCGTACGCACGGTCGATGCTGCCGTAGCGCTGCTCGGTGATGCCCACGGCCTGCTTGAGCTGCTGCAGCGCCAGGGCCGGATCCTTCAGGCCGTTCGGCGTGGCCAGCGGATCGTCCAGTGTCCACGGCGTTCTGTAGCCCTGCTGCGAGGTGAACTTGTAGTCGCCGGTGAACAGGCGACCCCACTCCTCGAACAGCAGTGTCCCACGGCTGTCGGCCTCGAAGTTGCGGTCCCACCGGGACAGCACATCGGCGGCGCGGAGGATCTCCGGATCCGTGCTGTCCTTGGCCTGCGCCAGCAGCTCGGGCAGCAGGCGATCGGCGGCCAGCGAGTGCACCGAGCGCTTGCGCGCGATGAAGTCATCGAAAGAAAGCTTCTCGTCGCCAGCCATCGACAGGACCGAGGTCTGCGAGCGCAGCGTCATCGGGCCGACCGGGGCGATATAGGACGGATAGTCCTTGGGGTCCAGCACGCGCGGCCAGGTCGAGACCCACGGCGGGTCGTTGGTGTTCTGCACGAAGCCGCCGGCCGGATTGATGACCTTGGGCAGCTCCTTGAAGGTGTGGATGTCGGCCTCGTCCCACAGGGTCGCGGAGGTATCGCCCGGCACCAGGCCCTCCCAGAACGCCAGGTCACCGGACTTGTGGCGCGGCAGGATGCCGTTGTCCAGGTACATGACGTTGCCTTGGCGATCGCCGTAGACGATGTTGAACTTCGGCACCTGGACCTGTTCCACCGCGGCCAGGAACTGTTTGAAGGTGTGCGCCATGCCCATGTCCCAGTACTGCTTGAGCATGCCGGGGCGGTCCAGCCCGGCCACGCGCAGCGCCACCAAGGTGCCGTCGCGCCGCTCGAACACCGGCCCGTGCACGGTGTGCTTGACCTGGAAGCGCACCGTCTTGAGCGACCCGTCGGGCTGGCGCACTCGCATCTGCCTGTCGGTGACCTTGAACGGCATCACTTTGCCGTCGAACAGGTAGCCCTCGCCCTTGGGCGTGAGTTTGTAGGTGGTCGACCCCAGCAGGGTGTTGACCGTGTTGGTGAAGCCCAGGTCGTTGTTGAAAGCGAAGCGGATGACCGGCAGGCCGATCTGGGTGGCGCCATAGAGGTCGATGCCCGGCCCGTTGAGGTGCGCCTCGTAATAGGTGAAGAAGCCCGGCGCCCACGGCAGGTGCGGATTGGCCAGCAGCATCGTGTGGCCATCCCTGGTGCGCTTGGGCATCAGCGCCCAGGCGTTGGAACCGTCACGGCCCTTGGTGTCCGGCGGCGGGGCATCGCCCAGAACTTTCGTTTCGCTGGCGATGTAGATGTAGTTCATCAGGCGCTCGGCGTGGGCCACCACGTCCACGCCGGTGATCGGCAAGACCTGCATCAGGGAGGGATCGATGCCTTCGGAATGCGTGCGCGCAGCTTCGGTCATGCCGCTAGCGAAGGCGTCCAGGTCCTGCTTGAACTGCGGGGTCTGCTGGTCGTACCAGATCCGCGCGCGCGGGTAGACATCGTTGCTGATCATCCAGCGATCCTGGTCGGCGTACTGCGCACCCCAGTATTCGGCGGCGCGCCCGCGGGCCTCGCCGTAGAGATGCAGGACGATGTTGGCGTGGCTGCGTACCTGCGACCAGCCAAAGCCATAGAACACGTCGGCTTCGGTCCTGCCGTAGATGTGCGGTACGCCGTAGGTGTCCCAGAGGATTTCGCCATGCTCGCCCGCTCCGGCGGCCAGTGCGGGGGTGGCCAGGGCGAGCAGGCCGATCGCGAGCACATGGCGCAGCGCGAGCGCGCAGCGGCGCAGGCAGGTCGGGCGGACTGGATGCATGCGAGGACACCTGTCGGGGAAAGGACGCCACCGCCTAGCGCGATGCCGCGTGGGTGGGATTGCGGCGCGTCCCACCGTCCGCAGTCTAGGCAGGCGGCCGTGGGCGCGGAAGGCGCCGCGCGGGTGGGTCGTGGCCGGGCGGGTAGGAGGTGCGCACCGTCGGAGCACCACGACCTGGCCAGAGATGGGGCGCGCGTCGGGCCAGACCCTGCAGGGCTGGCCGCTCGCCCTGATTCAGCCAGGCCTGCGCGATAGCTTTGCGCTCAAACGATTGGCTGCGGAGGTCTGCGACGATCGCGAGGCCGCGTTGTCGCGGACCTTCCGCGCCAAGCCCGGGCAGGCGCAGAGCCGAGGCAAGACGAGCGGGTCGGCGCCCGACCTCCAGAGCACGGACGAGGGCGGCGTGATGGGTGCAGGCAGAGGCCGCCCGTCAAGGCAGTCAGGCCATGCCGGACGGGCCGATCAGGCGGATTTTGCAGCTTCTTCCACGATCCGATAGAAGCGCAGGATCACCTCCATCTCCTGCGCCGACAACTGCCCGAAGGTGGCCTTGCGCAATGCGGTCAGCTGTCGCTCCAACTGCTCGCGCAGGGCTTCGCCCTCGGCGGTGAGCCACAGCAGGTTGGCGCGCCGGTCGCTGGCATCGCACTGGCGCTCGACCAGTCCGGCGGCGGCCAGCTTGTCCAGGATCCGCACCAGCGAGGGGCCCTCCACCCCGATCAACTGGGCCAGTTCGACCTGGCGGAGGCCGCCCCCAGCGCGGCCGATCATCAGCAGCGGCGTGGTCATGGCATTGGAGATGCCCTGGCCGGCCAATGCGTTGTCCACCACCTTCTGCCACTGCCGCGCCACCGGGATCAGCCCGGCGGAAAGCTGGAAACGGAGCTGTTCGGCGCTGGAGATGGGCATGGGACAACCGGTGGTTCGTGGGGCTCCTATCTAAACACCGAAGCGATTTGCCTGGGAAACGCCTTGGCCTTCATGCGCTACGGAGCCTGCAGGCCTGGCGGTGTTCGCGATGTCCGGCGTGCTGGTGGCGGTGCGCCAGCGGGTGGATGCGGCCGGCGCGTGCGTTCTTGCCCTGGCCGCGCAGCCAGGCAATGCGGGAGGATGTGCCCCCGCCCCCACGTCATCGACGTGTCATCGCTCCGGCCTACCTTGCCCGGTTCACAGGGGCGGCAAGGGGAGCGGGTTGGGCGAGCCGGCGAAGCGGGGACTGGCGCGGATGTTCGCCGAGCAGCAACCGGTGCTGCGCGGTTTCTTCGTGCGCCGGGGTGCACATGAGGACGCCGACGACCTGGTGCAGGAGACCTACCTGCGCCTGCTGCGCGCGCACCAGCAGCCGGGGGCGGCGATCGCCAACCCGGAGGCCTATCTGTTCACCGTCGCGCTCAACCTGGCGCGCGAGCAGGCCGTGCGCCGGCGCCGGCCGCACGTGCCGATCGAGGAGTTCGAGCAGCTGTCCGGCGGACTGGAGGGAGGGGAGGCCGTGGAAGATGCCGCCGAGCGCGCGCAGCGTCACCAGCGCCTGCAGGAACTGCTTGGCACCTTGCCCGAACACACCCGTGCCGTGCTGGTCATGCAGTACCGCGACGGCCTCAGCTACAAGCAGATCGCCGAGCGGATGGGGGTGTCCGCGCACATGGTCAAGAAGCACGTGACCCGGGGGCTGTCGGTGTGCCGCCGGGCGTTGGCCGACCGGGTGCCGGCATGAGCGCGGTGCAGTCACTACCCGGCGCGGCCACCCGCGAAGCCGCGCACTGGCATGCCGTGCAGCGTGCCGGCGGGTTGGACCAGGCCCAGCAGGCACGCTTCATGGACTGGCTGCTGGCCTCGCCCGTGCACCTGCGCGAATACCTGGCGGTCTCGCGCGTGGCCGGCGAACTGGGCGAGGTGCTGCGCGACATGGAGCTCGACCTGGACGCCTTGCTGGCTGGCGGCAGTCCGTCCGCCGGAGCCGACAACGTGGTGACGCTGCCACAGCGACGCGGACCCGCGCAGGCACGCCCTGCGCGTGGTGCGGCGCCACGCCGACGCTGGCCGCGCCTTGCCGCGGCGATGCTGGTGGTGGCATGCGCCGGCGCGGTGCTCTGGACCGCGATGCCGCGGACCACGCACTACGTCGCCGGCCATGGGGCGACACGGCGCTTCAGCTTGCCCGATCACACGGTCGTGCACCTCAATGCCAGCAGCGCGCTGTCCGCGCGCGTTGGCTGGTTCTCGCGGGAGGTGCGGCTCGAGCGAGGGCAGGCCAGCTTCGAAGTGGCCTCCGACCGGCGCCCGTTCGCCGTCCAGGTCGATGGCATGGAGGTGCGCGACATCGGCACCACCTTCGATGTGTCGGTCCTGCCCGGGCACACGCGGGTGGACGTGATCGAGGGACGCGTGCGCGTGATCGACCATGCGGGCCATGGGCGCATGCTGGCCGACCTGGGCATGGGGCAGCGCGCGCGCATCGGATCGGGCGACCGTGTGGTGAGTGTGACCCAGGAGGATGTCGACACGATGACGGCCTGGTGGCAGCGCCGCGTCGTGTTCCGCGATACGCCGCTGCGCGAGGTCATCGCGCAGTTCAACCGCCTCAACACCACGCAGCTGCAGGTGGACGATGCGCGCGCCGGCGCGCTGCGCCTGACCGGCAACCTGCAGGGCGACGACCTGGCCTCGCTGCGTGCCTTCCTCAAGGACCAGCCGACGCTGCAACTGCGCCAGGCCACGGATGCCGTGCACATCGCCAGCCGCACGGCCACACCGACCGCGACACGCCGCTGAGCATGCCCACGCGCTGGCGCGCGGCGCGTGTCAAAAAAAATTCATGGGCAAACCGGTACCCGATCCAGGTCGAAGGCCGTCGTAGTCGTGGCAGGTGCGGACACGCGGTGTCACGCACGGCCACCTCCGACCCCACCACCGGATTCCCATGATGCGTCGCACCCTGTTCCTCTCCATTGCCCTGGCCCTCAATCCCCTGGTCGCCACCGCGCAACAGGCCGCGCCTGCCACGCAGGCCATGCCCGCCCAGTCGCTGGACCATGCGCTCAATGCGCTGTCGCAGCAGACCGGGCTGCAGTTCGTCTACGACAGCGCGGCGGCGGGCAACCCACGTACCGCGGCGATTCCCGCCGGGCTCAGTGCCGAGGACGCGCTCAAGCGCCTGCTGCAGGGCACCGGGCTGCGCTACCGCTATCTCAATGCCGGGACGGTGACCATCGAGGCCAATGCCGCCGCGGCGCCCCCCTTGCCGCAGGCCGCGACCGGCATCGGCGCGGCCACTGGCGGTCCCGGCCCGCAGGAGGCCTCGCTGGTCAGCGCCCGCCTGCAGGACCTGGACGGGGTGCAGGTCACCGGCAGCTACAGCCGCAGCCTGGAACAGGCGGTGGACCTCAAGCGCGCCAACATCGGCTTCTCCGATTCGATCGTGGCCACCGACGTGGCCGACTTTCCCGAGCAGAACCTGGCCGAGGCGCTGCAGCGCATGCCTGGCGTGGCGATCGAGCGCAACAAGGGCCTGGGCACCAAGGTCAGCGTGCGCGGCCTGCCCACCGAGTACACCCACGTGTCGATCAACAACCTGGCCACCGCCTCGGGCAGCGGCGGGCGCGACGTGGAGTTCGACATGTTCGCCTCGGAGATCATCCAGCAGGTCACGGTGAAGAAGTCCCCGACCGCGGCAGACGAGGAGGGCGGCATCGCCGGCTCGGTGGACATCAGTACCGCGCGCCCGTTCGACTATCCCGACCGCAAGCTGGTGGCCTCGGCCGAGGGCGCCTACAACTCGATCTCGGAAAAGACCGATCCCAAGTTCGCCTTCCTGGCCAGCGATACCTGGGGCGACTGGGGCGCGTTGGTGTCCTTTGCCTCGGCCAAGCGCACCAATCGCACCGACTCGACCTCGGGCATCAACTTCCGCCCGCTGACGCGCTTCCTGGGTGCGTCGGGGACACGCAGCAGCCAGGCCGTGGACGTGCTGGCGCGCGATGCCGGCATCGTGGTCAGCGACCCGAAGGACACCGACGTCACCGACCGCCTGGTGTTCCAGGACAAGGTGGGCGATCGGGTGTATCTCAACGAGCAGGACAAGTGGGGGGCCACCGCCTCGCTGCAGTACAAGCCCAGCCAGGACTTCAGCCTGACCTTCGACGCGATGCTAGGCAGCTACGACACCCACGAGGACGAGTACGACGCCGCGGCCTACTCGGCCTCCAGCAAGAGCACGCTGCAGCGGATCTACGATTACGACGCCGACACCCTGGCCGATGATGGGCTGGTGGTGCTGCGCGACGTGGCCTACACCGCCACCCAGCACGAGTTCCTGAGCAAGGAGCGGACCAACAAGACCGACTACAGCCAGTACAGCCTCAACCTGGACTGGAAGGGCGACACCTGGCAGCTGGATGCCATGGCCGGCTACTCCGGCGCGGACAAGTCGCTGGACTACGCCAACCTCAAGCACGTGGCCTATGCGCCCTCGCGCACGCGCTGGACCGGCCACAGCGGCGAGACCATTCCCAGCGACGACCCCAACACCATCGACATGTACAACGCGCCGGAGCGCTACCTGTTCGAGGCCTACGAGACCTCGCTGGAGAAGATCTCCGACGACAAGTACGCCGCGCAGCTGAACTTCCGCAAGTCGCTGGACCTGGGCTTCTTCCCCGCCCTGCGCGCGCTGCAGTTTGGCGGCCGCTATACCGACAAGTCCAAGGAACGCCGCTACGGCGAACTGAAGATCACCGGCCCCACGGCCGGCAGCAGCGCGTGGGTGGGCACGCGCACCCTGGCCGACAGTCCGCTGCAGCCCATCGGCGACATCGTGCCGGGCGGCGGCTACAGCCTCAAGGGGCTGGACTGGATGATGATCTCCAATGGCGATGCGCGTGACCTGTTCCGCTATGAGGGCTTCTATACGCCGTTCGACGAAGGGCAGTACTACCGCGTGGACGAGACCGCCAGCGCGCTGTACGCCATGGCCGACCTGGCCTTCGACGTGGGCACGGTGCCGGTCACGATCAACGCCGGCACGCGCTACGTCGATACCCAGGTGACCTCCTACGGCTATCACCCGATACAGAATCCGGACGGCAGCACCGGCTATTCCGATGCTCCGGTCTCCCAGGATGGCGATTACCAGCGCTGGTTGCCCAGCTTGAACGCGACCGCCGAGCTGGTGCCCGACCTGCTGCTGCGCGCGGCCGCCTCCAAGACGATGATGCGCCCGGCGCTGTCGGACATCGCCTACAAGCGCACCGCCAGCTGGAGCTCCTATCGCTTCACCGACGGCAATCCGGACCTCCAGCCGACCTATGCCAAGCAGTGGGAGGTGGGCCTGGAGCGGTACCTGGACAACGGCGGCCTGCTGGCGGCCTCGTATTTCTACAAGAAGATCGACGGGGTGGTGATCAGCGCGCTGACCGGCACGGTGCCGGACGTGACCGTCTACAACGCCAACGGGACGATCAACGGCGTGTATGACTTCGACGTCTACCAGCCGGTCAATGCCGAAGGCAGCTACGAGGTCGACGGCTGGGAGTTAGTGGCGCAGCTGCCGCTGGGGATGGTCCACCCGGCGCTGGAGGGCTTCGGCATCAATGCCAACTACACCATGCTCGACAGTTCGCTGGCCGGGGAGTCGGACCTGGGCATCAAGACGCCCATGCCGGGCCTGGCCGACAAGGTCTACAACTTCACCGCCTACTTCGAGAACGACCGCTTCGACGCGCGCGTGTCCTACAACCACAAGAGCGCCTACGTCGAGTCCATCGGCTACAACCTCTACCCGATCTGGCGCGACGCTTATGGCCAGGTGGACGTGTCCATCGGCTATCGCATCAATGATGTGGTCAAGCTGACCCTCAAGGGCATCAACCTGACCGACGAGGCGACCACCGGCTACACGATGGATCCGGCGTTCCCGACGATGTACGAGCTGTCCGGTCGGCGCATCAGCCTGGGCATCCGCGCCGACTTCTGATCGGGCGCCGTGGGCGATGCGATGGTGCCGCGTGCGGCCATCGCATTGCCGTCCCTTATCTCCGTGCGGGGGCGCCGTGCCTTCCCGCGCGGAGGTGATGCTCAAAGGAGTTTCCGATGTTCTTTTCTCGACATGCGCCGCGGCCGCTGCTGCTGGGCCTGCTGCTCACGGCAGGATCGGCCCAGGCCGCAGACGATACCGACGCCGGGCGCCAGTGGCAGCCAGGCGATCACCACGTCCATAGCGAGTGGAGCGTGGACTGGGACCGCAGCACCAGCCCACCCACGCCCGTGCGTGGTGGCGACTCGCACTACACACGCACCCGCAATGCGCAGGCGGCCCACGCCTACGGGCTGACGTGGATCGTGCACACCGACCATGGCGGTCCTGGACATGCCGCGGTGGATCGCGACCAGGCCTGGCCGGCACTGCAGCAGGCGCGCCAGGCGGTGCCGGAACTGGTCCAGTTCCATGGCATGGAGTTCAACGTGCCGGCGGGCGAGCACGCCTCGTTGATCATCGCGCCCAGCGCGGACGAACGTGGCCAGTTGTATGAGATCGAGCGGCGCTACAGCCGGGGTGACGCCTTTCCCGAAGATCCGCGTGACGACCGGCCGCAGCGCATGCTGGAGGGGTTGGCGTACATGCGCCAGCTCTCGCCCACGCCGTTGATGATCATCAACCACCCCTCACGTACCGCCACTGGCATGGGGCGCTGGGGCGATGTCACCCCGGCCGAGTTGCAGGCCTGGCATGCGGCCGCGCCGCAGGTGCTGGTGGGGATGGAGGGTGCACCCGGGCACCAGGCCTCGGCGCAGCATCGCGGGCTGTACCGCAACGCCCCGGCGCCCACGCTGGGTGGCTTCGACCAGATGGTCGCCGTGGTGGGCGGGGTATGGGACCAGCTGCTGGCCAGCGGCACGCGCCTGTGGATCACGGCCAACTCCGACTCGCACGTCAACGCGCGCGATGGCGGTGAGGAGTTCGACCCGGGCCAGTACAGCAAGACCTACGTGTGGGCGCGACACACACCGCAGGACCTGATGGACGGCTTGCGCCAGGGCCGGGTGTTCACCGTCACCGGGGATCTGGTCGATGCGCTGTCGCTCCAGGTGGGCACACCGGACGGCCGCGCCGTGGCGCAGCTGGGCGGGCAGGTGGCGCTGTCGGCCGGCGCGCCGATGCAGGTCCGTCTGCGCACGCATCGGCCCGCCGACGTCAACGCCCACGGCCAGCGTCCGCGGCTGGATCATGTGGAGTTGATCGTGGGCACGCCCGGCACCGAGGGGCCACGTATGCACAGCCGCGTGTTCGGCGAGCAGGACTGGCGGCGCGAGGGCGACTGGATCGTGGCCGAGTGGACGCTACCGGTGCCGGCGGGCGGCGCCTTCGTGCGCGCCCGTGGCAGCAGTACCCCCGAACGCATACCGGCACCGGATGTGCCCGGCGAAGACCCCTGGCAGGACCTGTGGTTCTACACCAACCCGGTGTTCGTGGTCCCGGCGTCCTCCTGAAGCGGCCTGCAGTGTTCCGTACGCCCCGCGCTGACGCGCGCGGGGCAGTCCGGTACGATGCCGGCCCCTTCCAGCTGTCCCGGACAAGGTCTGCGGCCATGAGCGATTCCGACAACATCCGCGGCGGCGTCAGCCGCGACCAGGCCGAGGACGCCGTGCGCACGCTGTTGCGCTGGGCGGGCGAGGATCCCGCGCGCGAAGGCCTGCTGGACACGCCCAAGCGCGTGGCCAAGGCCTATGGGGACTGGTTCAGCGGATATCGCGAGGATCCGCACGACTATCTGGCCCGCACCTTCGAGGAAGTGGCCGGCTACGACGAGCTGATCGTGCTGCGCGACATCGAGTACGAAAGCCACTGCGAGCATCACATGGCGCCGATCATCGGCAAGGTCCACGTGGGTTACCTGCCCGATGGCAAGGTGGTGGGCATCAGCAAGCTGGCGCGCGTGGTCGATGCCTTCGCACGGCGCTTCCAGGTGCAGGAGAAGATGACCGCGCAGATCGCCCAGTGCATCCAGGACGTCCTGGCGCCGCGCGGGGTGGGCGTGGTGGTGGAGGGCGCGCATGAGTGCATGACCACCCGTGGCGTGCACAAGCGCGGGGTCAGCATGGTCACTTCCAAGATGCTGGGCGCGTTCCGCGATGACGCACGCACCCGCGCCGAGTTCCTGCGCTTCATCGAGGTCGGCGGCAAGCGCTGACGGCACTCCGACCTTGCCCGGGCTAGGATCGCGTTTCCGCGATTGGCACAGGCCCGTCATGACCGAAGTGATCCCCGCGCGCTACAGCCGGCGCGTGCGCGTCTTCCACTGGGTGACCGTGCTGCTGATCGCCGGCGCCTACGCGACCATCAACGCCCGTGGCTTTCTGGAGCGCGGGACCCCCGAGCGCACGCTGGTGATGCAATCGCACTTCCTGTTCGGGCTGGCGGTGCTGCTGGTGGCCCTGCCGCGGCTGGTCTCGCGCCTGGGCACGCAGGCCCCGCCGATCCAGCCGCCGCCACCCCACTGGATGCACCGCGCCAGCCAGGTCACCCATGTGCTGCTCTACGCCTTCATCATCGTCCAGCCGCTGCTGGGCCTGGTCTCGGGCATCGTCGACGGCGGGGGTGTCGGCCTGCCTGGCGGCCTGCGCATCCCGGGGCTTCCCACCGAACACAAAGCCCTGTCCGACACGCTGAAGTCGGTGCACGTCTGGCTGGGCACGGCCTTTTACTGGGTGATCGGGCTGCACATCGTGGCCGCGCTGTATCACGCGCTGTTCCGCCGCGACAACGTCCTGCGGCGCATGCTCTGAGCGCAGATGCACGGGGCGCCTGGCCCCTTGCCCGCGTGGTCGCCGGTCCAGTTGCGGACGTTGCCTGTGTATACTGCGCGCCCCGCTCGCGGCCCAGTGCCGTGTCGCGGGATCTCCTTGGGGAGTAGCCAGCTCGGCCCGCATCGCGGCCAGAGCGCAGCCGTCAACATGCTTGGCTTCAAAAGGCCATGGCGGCTGCAACCACACCAGGTTGGCAAGACCAACGAGCAGCCCGACGCGGCAGATGGCCGGCGCGTGGGGTTTGTTCGTTCGTCCACGTTTCCGGCCGTGGTGACTTCATCCGATGAATCCGATTTCCATCCTCCTGCTCGGCCTGGCCATGTCCACCGATGCGTTCGCCGCGGCCCTGGGCAAGGGCGCGGCCATGGCCAGACCGACCTTGGTCCAGGCGCTGCGCGTGGGCCTGATCTTCGGCGTGGTCGAGGCCATCACCCCGGTCATCGGCTGGCTGATCGGCTCGGCGGCCTCCAGCTACGTCAAGGCTTACGACCACTGGATCGCCTTCGTCCTGCTGGGCGCGCTGGGCGCGCACATGATCTGGAAGGCGCTGACCGAGGACGATGAAGCCGACGAGGCCGAGGCGTCCGCCGACCGGCACGGCAACCTGGTCACCCTCGCCCTGACCGGCCTGGCCACCAGCATCGATGCGATGGCCGTCGGCGTCGGCCTGGCCTTCGTCAACGTGCCGATCTTGGTGGTGGCCGGGGTCATCGGCGCCTGCACCTTCACCATGGTCACCCTCGGGGTGATGGCCGGGCGGGCGCTCGGGGCGATGATCGGCCGCCGCGCGGAGCTCGTCGGCGGCGTGATCCTGATCCTGGTCGGTGCGGCGATCCTCTACGAACACCTCAGCGGCGCGGCGGGCTGACGTCATGCGCACATCCACTCCCCCCAAGACCTGTCCGTGCGATACGGGCCTGCCCTACGCCCGCTGCTGTGGCCCGCTGCATGCCGGTACCCCGGCGGCCGACGCCGCGGCCCTGATGCGCTCGCGCTACAGCGCTTATGTGCTGGGTGATGCCGGGTATCTGCTAGCCAGCTGGCATGCCTCCACGCGCCCGGAGACCTTGTCCCTGGACGATGCCCCCGGGCGACGCACCGCCTGGCTTGGGCTGAAGGTCGAATCACACACCGTCACCGGGCCGGACACCGCCGAGGTGGCATTCACCGCACGCCTGCGCATCGGGGGCGGCTCTGCCCAGCGCATGCATGAGCACAGCCGCTTCGTGCGCGAGGACGGGCACTGGTTCTACCTGGACGGCGAAGTTGACTGAATCACGGGCCAGGGCGATGAGCGCGCAGGCTCAGAAGCACGGCGAAGGCCCGCCCGGCGAGGGATCCGACCAGGCTGCAGAAGGTTGGATAAGACGCGCTCCCACGGCGACCCCACGGGCGTCTGGCTAGACTGGCGGCCCGCTTTCGTTCGCGAGCCACCATGACCCACGCCCTGACCGAGACCACGCTGCGCAGCCTGCCCGTGCTGGAGATCGAATCGCCGCTGTGCACCGCCCGGCTGTCGCTGCATGGGGGCCAGCTGCTGTCGTTCGTGCCGGCGGGGGGGCAGGAGACGTTGTGGGTCTCGCCGACGGCGGTCGGTGCGCCCAAGGCCATCCGCGGCGGTGTCCCGGTGTGCTGGCCCTACTTCGCCAAGGAGAACCAGCCGGCCGACGCCGTCCAGCATGGCTTCGCCCGCACCCAGCCATGGACGCTGGAGGAATCGCGCGAGGACGGCGATGGCAACGTGCATGTCCGGCTCTCGCTGCCGGCCGATCCGCGCACGCCGCTGCGGCTGGAGCAGCTGCTGGTCTTCGGCGCCGGCCTGCAACAGGCGCTGGTGACCCACAACCCCGGTGTCGAGCCCGTGCGCATCACCCAGGCGCTGCATAGCTACTTCCAAGTGGGCGACGCGCGGCGGGTCACGGTCGAAGGCCTGGCGGGCCTGGACTACACCGACAAGTTCACTGGCCGCGTGTTCACCCAGGACGGCGACTGGACGCTGGCCGATCCGCGTGATCCCGGGCGCAGCGACCGCGTCTACCACGGCGCAGGCGGACGCTACCTCATCGTCGATCCGGTGCTCGGGCGGCGCCTGCGCCTGTCCACCACCGGCAGCGCCGCGGTGGTGGTGTGGAACCCGGGGCAGGAGGGCGTGCAGGGCTTCACCGATGTTCCGCCCCAGGCCTGGCCTGATTTCCTGTGCGTGGAGGCGGCCAATGCGGGCCGTGACGTCGTGAGCGTGGCGCCAGGTGCGTCAGTGACCCTGGCGCAGACGCTGGAGGTCCTGCCGGTGTAAGCAAGCCGTCCGGTGCGCGACTACAGCCGCTGGTAGGCGTAGCCCCCCAGCAGGGACAGGCGCTTGAGCGCCTCATCGCGCTCGAACTCGTCCAGGCCGTCGGTCAGAAAGACCAGGGTCTTGCCATCGCGCGAGATCGACAGCACCGCCATGTCGGCCAGCACGCCGCGGTCCGGGTCCCGACGCTCGACCACGGCGGTGGCGTAGTGCCCCATGCCCTCGACCGGGACCAGGCGGACGCGGTCCAGGTCCGGCTCACTGCCATCGGTGAAACCCCGCGCCAGGTCACGCACTTCTTGACGCGGCGTGTGGCCCTTGGACGGCCATTGCTGCACCAACAGCCGTCCGAACTCGCCATTCCACTCGCATGACGCGATGCCGAAGGCATCGTGCTGTTCCTGCCTGGCACCTTCGGCCAGCGGGAACACCTTGCGCAGCTCGTCCCGGGTGATCAGCTCGCAGGGGGTCGAGGCGATCTGACGCGGTGCCGGTGTGCGCGCCGCCGGTGCGGTGACGGCGGCCTCGGGCTGCGAATCGGCGCAGGCAACCAGGCAAACGGCCAGCAACAGAGTGACCAGGCCGTGTCGGGCGCGCCGACGCCTGGAGGCCGTGGTGCGGGCAATGCGCATGTCGATCCTGGACGCCTGCTGGACGGGGGAACCCAGCTTCTCCAGAACGTAACCCCATTTGCAGGATTTTTAGGACACGAAGCACGAAAAAAATGCGGGGTTGGCCGCAAAAAACCAAAAAACAGAGCCGCCCAGGTGACCCGGGCGGCTCGTAACGCAAGGCATGACAGGCCGGCGTGGCGAGCGCGCCGGCCGAGATTCAGTCGTTCTCCACGTGCAGGATGGCGCCGTCGTCCGGGCTCAGGTGGATCTCGACCTGCTTGCCGTCGGCGCGCTCGGCTTCCGCCTGCCACATGCCATCATCGAAATCGACGTCATGGATCTTGGCGTAACCGGCGGCGGCGAGCTTGGCCTTGATATCGTTCTCGCTGAGATTGGAGACCTGAGCATCGGCGAAGATGCGGCCACTGGCCGGATCCACCCGCACGTCCGTGCGCTTGCCGTTGGCGCTGGTGGCATCGGCCTCCCACATACCGTCCTCGAAGTCGATATCGTCCACCTTGGTGTAGCCCTTGTCGGCCAGCAACTGGCGCACCTGGGGTTCGGTCAAGCCCTTGGTCTTGGGCGCATCGGCCGCGGCGGCGGCGCCGGCGGCGGTCAGGGCGAGCAGCAGCGCCGTGGTCTTGATGATCCGCATGGTCCTTTCTCCTCACTCTTGGGTGGGGACCACTGAGCCAGCGTGGACGTGTAGGCGGGGTCAGCAATGCGCTGCTGCCAGCTGAACGCGCCCCGCGCCGACGCGACAACGCCCGCCATCACAAGGATTGCGGCGCTGGCCGCGGGCTGAACGGTCATGGCGACCCCCCTCGAAGTTCCGATGGCCGGGAGCCGCGTGCGAGCGTGGGCGGGGCATTTGATTGGTCATCGGCGCGGGCGCTGTTAGGCTCGCAGCGGCTGGGGCGGTTCTCCTGGCCCTGTGCCGCTCATGCCCCACGCCTGCCATCCCATGCCTCCCGTCCCCGACCTTGCCCCACCGCCTGCCGCGCGTTTCCTGCGCGAGGCGACCGCGCAGGCACATGCTGCAGTGGAGGCACTACCGCACATGCCCGCGCTGGCGGCCGGCACCCTGGAGCCAGCCCTCTACGGCCGGATCCTGCAGGCGCACCTGTCCATCCTGGCGCCCTGGGAGCACGCGCACGCGGCCTGGCTGGCGGCGTTGCCGGTCCATGGCTGGCGCTACCGGCCTCGCGTTCCGGCGCTGCGCCATGACCTGCATGCCCTGGGCGAGCCCCTTCCGCCGGTGGCCGGAGCCGCCGAGGCGTCGATCGAAGCCGCCCAGGCCTGGGGCATGCTCTACGTCGTGGAGGGGTCGATGCTGGGTGGGCGGGTGATCGCCCGACAGTTGCGGCGTCAGCAGCCCTCCTTGGAAGGGGCGCTGGCCTATTTCGACCTCGGCAGCGAGGAGCCCGCCGCCTGGCGGCGGTTCCAGGACTGTCTGGAAAGGGCGCTCACCCCGCCCGGCGCGCGCGAGCAGGCGGCGGCCGGTGCGAGGGCGATGTTCGCCCGCTTTCACCAACAGCTTTGCTTCGGAAGGTCCGTATGAACGTTGTCGTCGATCCCGTGGACATGGATGCGTGCGCGCGCGAGCCCATCCACATCCCTGGCTCCATCCAGCCGTTCGGCGCGCTGCTGGTCATCGACCCGGCCACCGGCTGCATCGTCCAGGCCAGTGAGACGGCCGCAGCGGTCCTGGGCGTGGACGATCCGCTGGGTCGGCGTTGGGACGCGTTGCTGGACCTGGGCAAGCGCCAACTGCCCGATCCGGCCAACGTGACCGAGCGCGTGCACCTGTCCCACGCGGCGGTCGAGTTCCCGCTGCGTGGCGCGACACCGGAGGCGGCCTGGGTCGGCGCATGGCATCTGTCACCCACGCACTGGCTGGTCGAACTGGAGCCGCGCGACTCGCGTGGCTCCGACGCCGGACTCAACGATGCGCTGCCGACCCTGCGGCTGCTGGAGCGCGACGGTTCGGTCGCCGAGGCCAGCCTGCGCGTCGCGCGCGAGATCCATGCGTTGCTCGGCTATGACCGGGTGATGGTCTACCGTTTCGACAACGACTGGAACGGCGATGTCATCGCCGAGGCGCGCGCGCCGGACCTGGAGGCCTACCTGGGCCTGCATTATCCGGCGACCGACATTCCGGCCCAGGCCCGCGCGCTGTACCTGCGCAATCGGGTGCGCCAGATCGCCCATGTCGGCTATCGCCCCTCGCCGATCACACCGGTGCTCAACCCGGCCGATGGCCAGCCGGTGGACCTGAGCGACGTGAGCCTGCGCAGCGTCTCGCCGGTGCACCTGGAGTACCTGGCCAACATGGGGGTCTCGGCGACGCTGGTGACCTCCATCGTGGTCAACGACGCGCTGTGGGGCCTGGTGGCCTGCCATCACTACAAGCCGCACTTCGCCAACCATGCCATGCGCGATGTGGCCGATGCGCTCTCGCGCGGCCTGGCCGGGCGCATCGGGGCACTGCAGGCGGTGGAGCGCGCGCGCACCGAGTCGGTCCTGCTGACCGTGCGCGAGAAGCTGATCACCGCGTTCAACGACGCCGACACCATGACCCCGGACATGCTGGCCGAGATGGCGCCGGACCTGATGGACGTGGTCGATGCCGACGGCGTGGCGATCTTCCACGGAGATCATGTCACCCGCCACGGACAGCTGCCGCCGGAGCGGGACCTGGCGCGGATCCGCGCCCAGATCGAGTCGGGCGATTACGAGGCGCTGCGCGATGGCGCGGTCGGGGCCCTGCATACCGACACCATCGGGACCACCTTTCCGCCGCTGGCCGACCTGGCGCCGCTGGCGGCCGGCCTGATCTTCGTGCCGCTGATGCCGCAGGCCCGCAGTGCGTTGCTGTGGACCCGCCGCGAGCAGGTCCAGACCGTCAACTGGGCCGGCAACCCCGCGTTGGCCAAGCTGCCGGACATCCCCAACTCGCGCCTGTCTCCGCGCAAGAGCTTTGATCTGTGGCAGGAAACCGTGCGTGGCCGCGCGCGGCCGTGGTCGCAGCTGCACCTGGAGTCGGCCCGCAGTCTGCGCGTGCTGATCGAGCTGATGGAGCGCAAGCGCTATCAGCAGGACTTCGTCATGCTTGAGGCCTCGTTGGCGCGCCTGCGCCAGGGCGTGGCCATCATCGAGCGCGGTCCAGCCGGCATCGCCCGGGTGGTCTTCGTCAACGAGGTCTTCGCCGACCTGGCCGACCTGGACAATTCGGACATGATCGGCCTCGACATGCGGACCCTGCTGGATCCCTCGGTGCGCGCCGAAGCCCTGTCGGCCCTGGAGACCCAGCTGCGCGCATCGACACCGGCCGCCAGCGTCCTGCCCCTGCGGGTGGCCAATGCCGAACCACGCCTGATGCATTTCGACTTCGAGCCGCTGCCCGCACGCGGCGGGCAGACGACCCATTGGCTGCTGCAGCTGAGCGAGCCCGGCTGAGCGACTCCCCGGTGCCAGGTCCGGACCTTGTCCGGGAACTGGCGTTGGGTCTGCGTTGCGCGACGTGAGGCCTAGAGCTTCCTGGCCTTGACGGGCAGCGAGAGCATCGGGGAGACAGGGGAGCTGGCCGCGGGATTCGACGGCGGGTTGGAGCTGGCCGGGGGGGGCGAGGCTGTGCCGGTGGTGATGCGCTTGGCCCGGTTCGACAGGACCGTCATCTGTGGCTTGGCGCTGCCATCGCTGGCCGGTTGCACGCTGAACATATAGTTGCCCCACCATGCGCCGCCGGCCCAGTAGCTCCAGCCGCGCCAGACATCGGCGTTGTCCTGGACGTAGGCCAGCATGTTGTCCAGTGCGGACAGGCAGGTCTCGTTGGCGGCCGCGCCGAACTCGCCGAGGAAGCCCGTCCTTCTGTTGGTGCGCAGCCAGCTGGTGAACGCCGCCAACTTGTCCGCTCCGATCGACGTGCTCACGCAGGTCGAGTGGGTCCCGGAATAGTCCGAATCCATGTACTGGTGGACCTCAAAGGCGATGTTGTTGGCCGAGTCGGTAATCGTCAGCAGGGCATCTGCGTTGGAAGTGCCACCGCCTGCGCTGGCATTGGTCCAGCTGTGCGCGCCAGTCCATGCCACACCGGGGACCAGGATCAGGTTGCGGGCGCCCGTGGCGCGGATCGCATCGATGCCTGCCTGGGCACTCGCGGCCCAGGTGACGGCGTCGACCCCGTAGGGTTCGTTCATGAGGCCGAAGATCACGGCGCGATCGTTGGCGAATTCCTTGGAAAGCTGGCGCCAGAGATCGGCAAAGACCGTGTTCGGAACCGAGCTGGTCCCGATGCGGGTGCCGTAGTACTTGGCATAGTTGTGCGGATCCAGGATGACAGTAATGCCGTGGTTCTTGGCACGCGTGACGGCCGTGCGGATGTAGGAGAGCTGGGTGACGTCGAGGGCGGCCCCCGCACTGGGTTGCAATCGCTCCCAGAGGAAGGGAAGGCGTACGACATTCATCCCCTGACTGGCGTAGTAGGCGAAGTCGGCGTCCGAGGGATAGACGTAGTTCTGGTACAGCACGCCCGGCTTGGCCGAGGAGTTGAACTCGGCGCCGGCGAGGTTGACGCCGGCGTACTTGAGGACATCGGTGGCGCTGGCGGGATGGGCGTGGGTTAGCAGGGCGATCAGGAGGGCGGCGGAGGCCGCCAGGGGCGGTAGCAGACGCATATGGGCTCGGGGGAAGTGGTCACCTCGCCGTGCCGTCCGGCCGGTCGAGGCGGAGGACCCGCACTGCCTTGTCGGACAGCCGCTGGTCCCTGCGTCGGGAGGAGGAGGTCATGACCCATGCGATCCCTGTGCATTCGGTCGATGGCCCCCGCGGAGTGCCGTTCTCGACATCGGGGGGCCATGGCCCACTCGATGCGGCAGGCCATTTCTGGCCCGATTTGCCAAACGGTCACTAGGCTCCCAGCAAAGCCTGTGCCGATTTCGGTCGGTTTCATACGTGATGTGTAGAAACTGTGACGATTGCCGCTCTGTGTCATCACTCCCTTAGTGAGGGGCGACTCTTTTTGCGCTGTGAAGCGTTTGCCATGTGGCTCTGTAGCAAAGTTTCCCGCGCTCACCTCTCCGCCACGAGCCAACCTTGCGTCGGCTTTACGTCGCGTCGTGCCCCTGGGAGTCACTTCCTGCGGGGGCGGACCACGGATCCGTGACGGTGACGAAAGACCAGGCGGGCCGGACATCGCGTCCTGCCCGCCCGGTTAGGACTTACTTGCCGCTGACCTCATGGGCGTGCGGAGCAAGGATCTTCATCTGGGGCCGGGAGGCGCCCTTGTAAGGCTGCACGTTGAACATGTAGTTCGAGGGCCACCATGCGCCTGCGGCCCAGTAGGTCCAGCCCAGCCACACGTCCTTGTTGGACTGCATGTACTCGAGCATGTTGTCCAGCGCCACCATGCAGGTGCCGTTGTTGGCCGCGCCGAACTCGCCAAGGAAGCCGACCTTGTGGTGGGCGCGCAACCAGGAGGTGAAGCTCTTGAGCGTGTCCGCGCCGATGGTCTTGCTGACGCAGCTGGAGTGGGTGCCCGAATAGTCCGCATCCAGATATTGGTGGACCTCGAAGGCCAGCTTGTTGGCGGGATCCTTCAACTTGAGCAAGGCATCGCCATTGGAGGTGCCGCCGCCTGCCGAGGCGACCGTCCAGTTATGCGCCCCGGTCCAGGCGACACCCGGGACGAGGATCAGATTCTTGGCACCGGTGTTGCGGATGGCGCTGATGCCCGCCTGGGCAGCGCTGGCCCAGGTCACCGCCTTCATGTCGTTTGGCTCGTTCATCAGCCCGAACATCACCGCATCGTCGTTCTTGAAAGCAGCGGCCAACTGGCGCCACAGGTCGGCGAACACGGCGTTGGGGACGGCGCTGGTTCCGATGTACCTGCCGTAGTACTTGGCGTAGTTGTGCGGATCCAGGATGACCTTCATGCCGTGGTTCTTGGCGCGCGTGACCGCCGTGCGCAGGTAGGACAGCTGCGTCGCATCGAGCTTGCCCCCCGCACTGCGCTGCAGCCGTTCCCACAGGAAGGGAAGGCGCACCACGTTCATGCCCTGCCTGGAGAAATACGCGAAGTCCGAATCGGACGGATAGACGTAGTCGTTGTAGAGCACGCCAGGCTTGGCCGCGGAGTTGAACTCGGCGCCGGACAGGTTGACGCCGGCGTACTTGAGCACGCTGCCAGCCTTGGCGGCGGGGGCGCACGCCAAGGCTGCGGCGAGTGCGATGGACGAGACACGAAGGGTTTGGAACAGGCGCATATCGGGGGATCTCAGCGTCGTTACTCGGCAAGCGAGTGGAGGTTTCATGGAAGGTGGGTTCAGGCCGGCGGCATCCAGGCAGCACCGGTCATCGGGCCAGGCACCCGCTCGCACGGGCAGTCAGGCCGCTTTTGCATTGAGGAGGAGCCGTTACACCGCGCGATCCGGCGCGGAGCTCAATCGACCCCAAGGCGTGGTGCCACAGGCGGCCGGCCATTCGGTCCGGCGATACCTGACAATCGCGACATCACGTGGCCGATCCTAGGTGGCTTTTGCGTGCAGTTCACACCCGGCGTGTAGAAGGTGTGACGCCGTCGTGAATATCACATTCGTGAACAGGTCTCTTTGCCGTTTCGAGGACTGCGTCCCGCTCCGGTTGTGGACCCGCATAACAAAAAAGCCGTCACGTGGACGGCTCTTGTCATGTCACTGCCAGACGCTTGCGCGAATCAGTGGGGTGAAGTCACCGCCCGCGCGTGGCGAGAGAGGATGCGCATCTGCGGCTTGTCGACGCCGTCCCGACCCGGTTGCACGCCGAACATGTAGCTCGGCGGCCACCAGGCTCCGGCCGCCCAATAGCTCCAGCCCAGCCAGACGTCACCGTTCTTTTCCATGTAGCTCAGCATCCCATCCAGCGCGGCCATGCACTCGGGCCGCGTGCTGGCGCCAAACTCACCCAGGAAACCGGTCTTGTGGTGCTTGCGCAGCCAGCGCGTGAAGCCCTCCAGGCGCTGCACGCCGACCTGTTCATTGACGCACGTGTCCTTGGTACCGGAGGAATCCTTGTCCAGGTACTGGTGCGCCTCGAACGCCAGGTTGTGAGCCGGGTCGCGGATGGCGAGTAGGGCGTCGGCGTTGGAGCTGCCGCCCCCGGCACTCGCGCTATTCCAGCTATGCGCGCCACTCCAGGCCGTGCCCGGGACCAGGATCAGGTTCTTCGCACCCGCCTCGCGGATGGCATCGATGGCCGCCTGGGCCGAGCGGGCCCAGGTGCGCGCGCTGATGCCGTGCGGTTCGTTCATCAGCCCGAACAGCACGTCCGGCTTGTTGGCCAAGGCCGGCTCGCGGGCCAACCGCGCCCACAGGTCGGCGAACACCGCGTCGGGCACCGCGTCGCTGCCGATCTTCTGTCCGTTGTATTGGCCATAGTTGTGGACATCCAGCAGCAGGGCGATGCCATGCTGGTGGGCGTTGTCCACGGTCTTGATGAGCATCTCCAACTGGGTCGGGTCCAACTCGCCCTTGGGCTCGGGCTGCAGGCGCTCCCACAGGAACGGCAGGCGCACGATGTTCATGCCCTGCGCAGCGAAGTAGGCGAAGTCCTTGTCCGACGGATAGGTGTAGTCCTTGAACACCTTGCCCGGCTTCTGGCTGGACTTGAACTCGGCCCCGGCCAGGTTCACGCCGGCGTATTCCAGCACGCGCTTGTGCTGGGCCAGGCCGGTCAGCGGCAGGGCCATGAGCAGCAGGGCCAGGAACCGGGAAGGTCGGGACGGATGCAAACGCATGCGGAAGCTCCGGTGGGCCGTCATCGCGGCTCTTGGTCGTGGTGAGCGACGGTTTCGCCGATGCGGTCTGGGTGGGTGCGGCGGAGGTGGGGGACGGCCGCCTCGTCGTGATGAGCCTAGGACACCTAACGCAACTGCAGCATGAAACCGGCGCTGACCATCGCGTCAGCGCTCAGGCGGCAGCGTCAGCCGCGCTTGGGCGGGCGCAGCGCCAGCATCACCACCACGCCAGCCACCAGGCCCCAGAAGGCCGAACCGATCCCCGCCAGGCTCAGCCCGGATGCGGTCACCAGAAAGGTCACCAGCGCCGCCTCGCGCCCGGTGTCGTCCTTCAGTGCGCCGTGCAAGGCGCTGCCGAGCGTGCCGAGCAGGGCGATGCCGGCCACGGCCATCACCAGTTCCTTCGGAAACGCCGCCAGCAGGGAGACCACCGTGGCGCCGAACACCCCCACGATCAGATAGATCACCCCCGCCCAGACGGCGGCCATGTAGCGTCGCGCGGGGTCTGGATGGGCTTCGGGCCCCATGCAGATCGCGGCGGTGATCGCCGCCAGGTTGAGGGAGAACGCGCCCAACGGTGCCAGCACGACATTGAGCACACCGGTCCAGCCGATCACCGGCGACACCGGCACCTGGTAACCGGAGGCGCGGATGACTGCCACCCCGGGCACGTTCTGCGACGCCATGGTGACCACGAACATCGGCAGGGCCAGGCCCAGCAACGCGGCCAGGGAGAAGGTCGGGCTGACCCAGACCGGCTGGGCCGGGGCGAGCGCCACGCCGTCCAGGTGCAAAAGGCCGCGCGCGCCAGCCACCACGATGCCAGCCAGCAGCGTGGCGATCACCGCATAGCGCGGCCATTGCCGGCGCATCAGCAGATAGACCGCCAGCATGACCAGCACCAGCAGCGGCTGGCTGCGCACCGCCACGAACGTATCCAGCCCAAAGCGCAACAGCACGCCGGCCAGCATGCCGGCCGCCAGTGGCAGCGGGATGCGCCCGAGCATCCGTTCGAACACCCCGGAGAACCCTGCCATCGCCACCAGGACGGCGCAGATCACGAACGCGCCGATCGCATCGGACAGCGGCAGGCCGGTCGTCGTGGCCGCCAGCATCGCCGCCGCCGGTGTCGACCACGCGGTGACGACCGGGACGCGGTAACGCAGGGACAGCCCGATGCAGCTCAGGCCCATGCCGATCCCCAGGGCCAGGATCCACGAGCCGATCTGCGCCTGGTTGGCGCCGACCGCCTGCGCGGCCTGGAACACGATGACCGCCGAACTGGCAAAGCCCACCAGCACGGTGACAAAGCCCGCGGCCAGCGCCGACAGCGAGGAGTCGCGCCATGGGCGCGCAAGGGACAAGCGCATCTGAGCAACCAAGGGAAGGGAGGCCAAGGCCGAGCAATCGGCCTTGGGATATCTCACCTCAGGCTATCAGAACCCGCTGCGCTGGATCACCGATTCGCCACTGCACGACGGTCTATAGACGCAAGGGAAGGCCATGAAAACAACAGATCGAGCGCGGGAAGTCTGTCCGATTTGCGGATCAAGCTGACCATCCAGGGAATGATGACACCCATCGCCAGCAGCGTCAGGAAGATCAGCGTTCCATCATCGAGCCTGCGACGTAGCAGGAAGGCCAAGCCGACGAAGATGGGGAAGTGCACCAGATAAAACACGATGGAATGTCGTCCGACATAGCTTATCCAGGCGGATGCGGGACGTTTGCTGGCCCACACCGAGAGCTGGACGATCAGTGGCAGACAGGCCAGTACCAGCGGCAGGTATCCGGGCCACGCCTTGGGGAACGATGCCAAGTTGGCCATCAGCACCACCGCGCATAACGCTGCTGCCGACAATCCCAGGATGGGGCGGCTGGGTGTCGCGGCGAGATCGACCCTGGTCCTGGTGATGTAGTCACCCAGGTAAAAGTAGATGTAGAAATAGAACAGCGCCGAATGATGATAGAGCTTGGCTGGCACGACAAAGGCCAGAGCCAGCGCGCTAAGGAAGGTCTGAAAAACGCGGCCTGATGATCAGCTTGTGCTGGGAAGAGCGCTTTTGGACGCCGGCCTTCAATTGAGGCGGTGGATTCGGTGCTTCTGGGCGGGATTTCCCGCCCTACAGGCGCACGACTCCTGCCGCCGGCAACAATTGCCTGCGCACCATCCACAGGTTGGACAGCGCGAACAGCGTCAGCATCTGCGCCGTGTTCTTGGCCAGGCCGCGATAGCGCACCTTGGTATAGCCAAACTGGCGCTTCACCACGCGGAACGCGTGCTCCACCTTCGCCCGCAGGCTGGCAATGAAGTGCTCCCAGTCCTCGGCCACCGCGCGCTTACGCGTGTGCTTGATGGCCCTCACCTTTGAAGGCTTGGCTGCGATCAAGAAGCCGGCCTTGGCCTTGCATAGCTCCGCGCGCTTGTCTGCACCGGTATAGCCACTGTCGCCACAGATCGTATCTTCCCGCCCGTGCAGCAGCTTGTGGGTCTGGGTCACATCGGCCACATTGGCTGCTGTGCACTCCACGTGGTGCACCAACCCTGATTCATCGTCCACGCCAATGTGCGCCTTCATCCCGAAGTACCACTGGTTGCCCTTCCGGGTCTGGTGCATCTGCGGATCACGCTTTCCTTCGGTGTTCTTGGTCGAGCTTGGCGCAGCGATGATCGTGGCATCGACGATCGTCCCGCCGCGCAGGCTCATTCCCTTGCCCTGCAGCACCGCGTTGACCTTGCCCAGCATCTTCGCCGCAAGACCATGGGTCTCAAGCAAGCGGCGAAAATTGAGGATCGTGGTCTCATCCGGGATGCCATCCAGGCCCCCAAGCTGGGCAAAGCGACGCATCACCGGCGTGTCATACAGCGCCTCTTCCATCGCCGGATCGCTCAACGCATACCACTGCTGCAGGAAGTGAATGCGCAACATGGTCTCCAGCGCGTAGGGCTGGCGGCCGCGACGGCCGGACTTGGGGTAGTGAGGCTCAATCAGCGACAACAACGCCTTCCACGGCACCACCACGTCCATTTGCCCCAGAAATACCTCTCGCCGCGTCTGCTTGCGCTGGCCAAGATCTTCCGCGTCACCAAAGGTCAGTTGCATGGATTCATGTCCTGAAGGCCTGCAGCCGATTGTCCATCATCTGAGGGAGTTGTTCAGAGGTTCC
>Ga0222713_10000539_pt1 | contig 42898 bp, 58 predicted proteins | sample C33_649DmetaG_FD_165061 | JGI IMG/M metagenome (GOLD analysis project Ga0222713, IMG submission 165061) | Estuarine water microbial communities from San Francisco Bay, California, United States - C33_649D | ecosystem: Environmental > Aquatic > Marine > Unclassified | place: USA: California... | reverse complement strand
AGTTGCTTAACTTTTTCTATAAATACGTAAAATTTATAATACTTCATTTTACGTTCACGTTTTTTAAGTTGACGTTCTAAATAAGGTTTTCTCTTGTGATCGAATTTATCAAAAGGCATTATGCTTCTACAAGTCCTGTTACACCAGCTTGTGTTACTGCTGCACCACCTTCACGTGTGAATGCTGTAGCTTGCTCTGCTTCAAGTCTTTGTCTTAATCTTTGTGATACACCTTCACCAAATACTTCACTCTCAATAAACTCTGATAATCCAAATATATCTTCTCTACCAGTAAACCTACTTGATATACGTTGCAATCTTCCTAATTGTGTTTCAGCTCTTGCAGCTAATTGTTGTGCGCCTGTACCTGTAACACCAGCACTTAATAATCTTTGTGCTTGTTCTTTAGATATAGCAAAGTCTTGTTCTTTGAATGCACCACCTATTTGAGATATTTCTACACGTTGTGAAATAATATCTGCTGATACATTCTCGTCAATAAAGCTAGCAAAGATAGCTTCATCTGTTATATCTTCTGTAGTAGGAAATACACCTGGATAGTTTTCTACGTAATATGTTTTAACTGCGTCAAACTGTGGGAATAAAGTATTGTAAGCTACGTTTAATCTTCTACCAAATTTATCAGGATCAACATCATTTTTAAATAGCTGTGTTATCTTATCTTTAAAATATTCTGGATTAAGATTATATTGTTCAAGTTGTCCATAGAAATCTTCTTTCATCTTTACATATTGAAGTTCTGGTTGCGCACCTTCAAATCGTAATGTCTTTCCATCTTCTCTAAATATTCCAGGAAACTCTGTTTTATACAATTCTGTTTTTCTTAAACTATCTAATGCTTCTACTGCGTCACCACCATTAGTATCATAGACAGCTAAGAATGTTTCAAGTAATTCACCTCTTAACCATGGATAACTTTCTTCTGCAAATGTTCTACTATTAAATCTTTCAACTGGTTCACCAGCTTCTACTGTAGTACTTGGAAATGATGGAGGTTGTGGTGCGCCAGCAGGTGCTGGTGGTTCCTCACCGCCAGGTTGATTGTTAGCTAACCATTCATTATTTAATCTAGTAGCGTCTGCTTGTGCTGCTGCTTGACTAGAGTAAGTTCCATCTTCTGCTTCTACAACTGAATAGTTTGGTGGGTTACCAACAATCTTATATTTAGTTTTAACAACTTCTACGCCACCAGTTACTTTACCACCTTCAATTTTTTTACCGTCTGGTTCTTCAATTATTACTGGCGGTACTACTTCTTCTGCTGGTCTATCATCTACATACAATGGTGTAGTAGGTCCAGCAGCTACAGCAGAAGGACCTGATGATTTTTGTACTTTTTCTTCTGTAGGCATATCTTCTGGAAGAAATGTAGGACCGTATAACTGTTGTGCCAATCTATCAAAGATACTTATTCTACCTGCCATTATTGATACCTACCTCCGCCTGTTGCTCTTTGACCTGCTTGACCAAATGCTTTAGTTAAATCTGCTTTTACTCTATCTCTATAAGTCTGTGTTCCTAGTCTAGCTGCTTCTTCAAATGCTATATCTTCTCTCTCTTTAACATCATTAGTAGCCATAAACTTCTTCCATGTAGCACTGGTTTCATTTGCTTTTTGTCCAGTGATTGCTTCCCATTCATACCTATACTCTGGTGCAGCGTCTTCGTATCTCTTAACATTAGTTCCTGCATACTGTGTATATTTAGTTTGGAATTGTTCTGCTAGTCCTGGTAAAAATACTTCGTTATACCATTGTGGGTTAGCTTGACGTTCATTAGCAATATCTTCTAAATTATAATATTGTGAAGCACCAGGTCCCATAGCTGCGTCTATTGTATCTTTAATTTGTTTTGTACTTTCAATAACATCTAATGTTTGACCAGCTAAAGCACCTTGTATTTCTGTATCTAATTCATATCTAAGTCTTGGATTAGCTAACTTTAAAATTACATTACTTACATCAGCGTCTGTATATTCTCCTGTACCATACTTTTGAACTAACTTATCTATGACAGCAGTAGGATAACTTTGTACACCTGCTGCAATCATTTGTGTCATAATACTATCTCTAATAGTTCTTTGATTTTTTTCCCAAGTTTTAGGATCAGTTGCTTGATCTTTTATTTGTTGACGTTCTGTAGCGTTATGTGTTTTCCACCATGTTGTCTTTTGAAAATCACTCTCTCTTGCAGTTCTACCTTCAAGTGCTGCTTCTAATACTACAGCTAAATAATCATATCTTCCTTTTGCGTCAGTAGATAATATCCATGGTTTTGTTTCAGCTTCTCTATTTAATGCTTCTATTAAATACTCATAACTATCTGCACCAGTTTCAGCGTCTATACCTAGCTGTTCATATACAGTTCTTAATTGACCATACGTTCCAAAATAAAAACTATTAGCATAATCTGTTTCAGATATACCACTTAATGTTCCTGATGACAAAGTATATTGATTATTTTCAACCTTGATAACTGCGTCTGGTTTAACAACTCCTGTTGTATCTGATATAGATTTTAAATCATCTACTTTATATCTATAAGTAAAACCTTCTGATACTAAATCTTTTGCTAATGAATATACAAGATAGTAAGAACTTTTACCATTAGCGTCAACTTCTTCTACTATTTGCGTATCTTTTGGTAAGTAATTTACTAACGCCATTATCTTCTAAACATCTTTCCTAATTCTTTTAAGTTATCTACAGGTGCAGCTTCTTTAGGAATTTGTCCTTCTCTAAGAGCTTCTTCATAGATTGCAGCTAAATTGTTAGCTGCTTCTTCTATTGTAGCACCCAGTCTAGGCATATTAAGGAATTGTTTAAGGTCATCAAATTCTTCTCTATGTCTTTGTGTTCTATTTTGTATTTCTTTTTGTAGATAATTTAAACTCATTTCTTTAGAAATATCCATGTAATAGTTGTATGTATTAGCAAAATCTTTGCTTTTGTTTTTATTGTTATAAGCATTCCAACCTTTAGCACCATCATTACCTAATGCTTCAGATCTTTCAAAGTCATTCCATATTGTTGCAGCAATAGCTAGATGTTCATTGATGTTGCTAGGATCTTTAAGGAAACTATATACTTTCGTTTTTACATCTTCATCTTCAAATATTCTTTTAGCATATTCATTCATGTCACCTTCATTACCAGTTTTTGCTAATATGTTTAAATCTTTTTTATATTGTGGATCCATAGCCATAAGAATATAAGGTAATGCTGGACCAGTATCTATTTGAAATACTCCATAACTATCGTTGTAATCATCTTGTAAAGTAGCGTGTATATTGTATGGTTGCTTATCTGCTTCTAATATATTTCCATCTTTATCTCTGCTTGATAAACTTTCAACTGCAAGTATTCCCATTAATTCATCTGTTCTATTTCTATTTTTGCTATAAAATGGTCTATCTTTTCTGCCCATTAAATCTTCTTCATATACTCCATTAAGCCAATTATTAATATAAAAATATAGATCATCTTTGTTCATAGTCTCTATATTGTTATCATCAACATTAATACGTGGTTTCATATCTGAACCATCACCACCACCTTCAATGGATTTAGTGTTGTCGTAGTTAATTACTTTTAAATTTTTTGCATTAAACATATTATTCTTTCTTTTGTCCTGAACCACCACCTGCGCCTGCGTATCTATCTCCTGTACGTATTCGTTCATCAACACGGAAATCTCTTGCGAGATAGTTGTTGGGAATGCTACTAGCCCAACTATAATCATAGTCATCAGGTAATTCGTTACCAAATTTATCTACTTCTCTTGGATTTTGTTCTTCATAATTTTTTGTATATAAATCTATGTTGGTTTTTGTATATGGAATATTGTTTTCTTTCATGATCATTTCTACAATCATGTCTCTTTTTACATTGTAAACCCAGTCATTTAAACCTGCCTTATCTGTTACAGTTTTAAGTGCTTCTATTGCTTTTGGTTTTATAAAGTTTAGTATACTTTTAATACCGAATACATTATTATCGTAAACATATTCTTTAAATTTATCCTTGCCAAATTCTATACCTTGTGTTACAGGATATGCAATATTAATTCCTGCTAAGTTTTTAGCTTCAGGATTATTTTTATTACCATATAACATTTCAATAACGCTATCTGATGTTTCATCTTCATACCTTGATATAGTATCTGCTAATGCACCACCAATAGTTTCGTATTGTGAACCTGGACCAGACATTCGACTAGCTAATATATCTATAGCTGCTGGTCCGAGAACCCATTTGTCAAACTTATCTGCTGCTTTACCACCATACTTTAATGTATTTTTAACTGCTGGTTTTCCATATTGATTAAGAATACCTAATGTATTTACTGCCCCAGTATAAAATTTTGCTTTAACATTCTCTGGTGCTTGTGCTAATAATACTGCTAAGTTGTTAGCACTAGCTGCAACTGCTTCTTTTGGAACTTGACCTAATTGATGAGCTATATGCAAATTTTGTAATTCAAGTTGATTAACCATAATCTTTACAGATAAATTTTCTGTACTTGCGTTTTCCATTTTACCTATCATGTCATTCCAAAAGATACCTTTTTCTTTATTGATTTTATCAAAATTAATTAATTGTTCTTCTGATACATTTATATCTACAAGATTATCTGGATTTATATATTTAGACATCAACTGTAAGTCAGCGTCTGTTAAGTCATCTACATTTTTTCTACCTAATTCATAAAATATTTCTGCGTCATCTTCTGTTAAAAAAGCCCAGTTCTTTATTTCTACATCTAATGTTTTAGGTTGGTTTGTTTGTAATTTATTTGAAGGATCTATAATTCCTATTACCCAATGTGGCATTGTATCTACACGACCACCACCTGTAGATAGTACTATTTCATAGCCGTTGTTACCTGCCATAGTGTATATTTTTTGATCTACTTTTAATTTATCCCAACCAGCAGTTGTATTAGTTAAGTCATAACTTTGTACCGTCTCAATAAATGCGTTTGCATTTTCTGGTGTTACTATTGAAGGTAAATTGTTTGCTTTATAAAAATTGTTAAATTTTTCTATTCTTGTTTTATTTTTAAAATTATTATCCCATTCAGTTACATCTTCAGGACGTAATAAATTTTTTAAATCTTTTTCTATTTTATATATACTGCTACCTACTTTTCGTATATTTTTTGATTGCAAACTGTTTGTAAAATATACATCAATATTATTTTTTAATGTTTCGTTTATTTGATCAGCTATAGGTGTCCAGTCTCCATCTAAAAATTCTAAACCTAAATATTTTGCAGCAGTGACATAATCTTTGTCGTCTATAGCTAAAGACGCTTTTATGTAATCTGACACTATTTGTAAATCAGCAGATAACGTAATATTAAAATATTGATGATTATTATCTAATATATCTGCAACGTATCTATAAGATTGTTGATCTTCAAAACCTATAACAGGTGCGTTTTTATTAATTTGTTGTATTAAGTAATTCCAGTTCTCATCACTTTGTTGTAGATCTGATAATAAATTAGGCAATATTCCACCAGTTCCTAAAATAAAACCAAAGTTAGGTATAAAATCTGGATCAAATTTCCTTTTGTTATTAAAATAACTTTCTAAATTTGCTTTGTTTACTGCACCAGGTACAACTCTTGTTTTTTGTAAAGCAACATAAGGTATCAATTCATCTCTAAGTTTTGGTTCTAAAGCATTGTAATCTCTAAACTCTCCATACGGCATTCCTTTTATAAACCTGGTTCCATTTTGTAAATCTTTTACAAACCAATTTTCATCAAACTCATCTAACACTTGTCTCCAAAAATTTTGTAATTTAATATCGCCTTGACCTGGTAAGGTAGATTGATTTACCTTTAGTACATTTTCTTCATTAACAGATCCTTGTATGTTTGCTATATTTGCTGTTGATAAACTTTTGTATTGATCTATATTTGCAACACTTCTTAAATCAGATATTGATCCATCACTATTTCTTATAACGTCTATAAGTATTCCATTTTCTTTTGCAATGTTTACTACATCTTCTAATATTTCTGGATTAGTGTCTCTAAATTCTCTAAAAAAACGGTGTAAATCTTCTTCTATTAAATAGTTTATAGTATCTGGTGTCATACTATCGTTGCTATGTTTTGCGTATCCTGCACCAATAAAAGGATTAGTAGTTGTATATAGCACTGGTCCTATAAGTCCAGTTCTACCTATTGTTGGATCTACAAATTTTAAAGTCTCATCAAAAAATATTGGTCTATCAGCTTTAAGTTCTTGTGCAATACTTTGAATACTTGTTTCATCTTTGTATTTGTTTTCTACAGTTTTAATAAAATTTAAAACGTTTTCATTTGGTCCAGGTGTACCATGATTTGTTTGAAAATATAACACTCCATCTTTTACATAAGTAGATTTTTGATCAAGACTACGATCTGTAATGCCACCGTATTTACTCCAAAACTCTACTGGTTCCATAGTCATAAATTCATTTCCAAACACATCATCTAAAAAATTAAGTTGTTTATCTGTTTCTAAATATTTCATTACTGTTTTCTGTGTGTCAACTTCTAAAACATCAAATATATTTCTTTGATTAGAGTAAGTTAATTCTAATCCTCTTAGTCCTGATTTAATTTGTGAAGTTACAGGTCGTTGTAAACTATCTTGACTATCTTTAATTAGATCTTTTAAATAGTCAACAAATTTTTCTGTATCCATATTTTCTTTATAAATTGTTCTTAATTCATCAAGTATTACATCATCTTCAAATCCTAACCTATGCAAGTAAACCATTCTTTCTTCTACGTTTTGTAACATTTTTTCTTGCATTTGTCTTGCAACGTTATCTATACCTTGTTCCGATAAATTAACTTCAAGACCTTTGTACTCTAATCCAACTAACTTTTCATTACCATTAATTAAATCTTCCATAGTAAATATAGTTGGATCGTCTGGATTTAATCTGCTATAAGCGTCATTAATCTGTTCTAATAATTCTTCACCATTGTAATCAGCAACACTTGTATTAAAATTTATTTGATAATTAGATGTTACTCTGTTTAGAAAATTATTTGGTTGCATGAACCTTTGTATTTGTGCTGGATCTCCGTATCCTAAACGCATATTTTTAATTACGCTTTCAGCACTTCCTTGTATATTAGATCTATCTAATGGTATTTCTTCCATGCCTTTTGTAACACGTATCTTATTAGCAGCTTCTATAAGTTTTGTAATATTTGATTTATTGTTTTTATTAATAACTTTAAGTTTATCCATTACATCTCTGTAGTTACCTAAAGTGTTTTCTGGTTTAGTCATGCCATAAATATATTTAACATTATCATCAAATACTTTGTCTATACCAACATCTTTAATTAATTGTCTATTTTCTAATACTTGTGTTATCCATTCATTATGACCAAATGCTAATTTGGTATCACCGTCTAAAATACTTTTAACTGTTTTCCATTCTGCATTTAAAGCGTCATCACCAGCTTTAGGTTGCCAATCATTATCATGAACAAAAACAAATGAACCACCAACAACTACACCTTTAGTAGCTCTAGCGTCCCAATCAAATCTATTGTATTTAGGAGTAAGTGGTTTATTAGTTGTAAGAACTTCTTTAGTATCTAAACCAACTTCTTCGTATAATTCTTTTAATGCTGTAAATTCTGTAGTTAATGCTACTTTATCTACATTAATTCCTGCTGTAACATCTCCTTTTAAATTACCAAAAATATAATCGTTAGATTTAGTCATATCATTTGTTCCATTATTCCAACGTAATTCAGCTTCTGCAAATAGTTGCATAGTTTTATCATCTTGTATTCCACCAGGTAATGCCCAGTCACCTCTATGTGGACCACGCTTTCTTTTGATTACTAATACTTCTAATTCATTGTTATCATTAATACGCATAACTACACCATCTGCTGTAGTTTTTTGTTTACCCCAATTATTTTTTACATAGTCATTAGTTATCTCTGCTACGTCATCATCTGTAAATGGTAAATTATCTACTACATTTGTAGGTGTGTCTGTAGAAGATATGTCATCTGGAACTATATCTGCTGCTGCCCCTTCTGGTGTATCTGGTGGTGTAAAATCTTTTAATTTTTCTAGTGCTTTATATCCTGCTTCATAAGCTCTTTTAGCTAATGCTTTTTCTGATGGATCTAAGGGATCTAGATAGTATTGTTCTGCAAAACCTGCTAAATCACCTATAAAATAATCAAGTAATTCTTTTTCTTCTTTTGTACTTATTGTAAATTTTATTTGAATACCTTTTCCTTTTTTTACTACTTTTGTTTTTAAATTTTCAGCAAGTTTTACCATATCAATTTCTGGATAATCTTCATTTAGGCTATACGCAATTTCCATTAATTTTGATTGTGGATCAGCAGAAATATCATACAAGGAACCAGGTATAGCTATTTCAAATGTTACTATGTCGTCAGGATCCATTATCCTCCGATCATATTTTCAAATGTATTTAAAGAACTAAATAAAGAACTTAAATCGTTTCTCTCTTTTTCTTCTTGTGCGAGACTTGTAAGCTCTGGTTCAAATTGTGCTTGTACTCTTTCTTGTAGTAACTGTGCTGCTGTTGCAGGTGCTTGTATTCTTGTAGGTGCTTCTGGAAACATTCTTTTTGCCATGTCAACATTACGTGAATATTCTGCGTCTGCTTGTTCTTGGTCTAAGTCTGATTGAATATAATATTCAGACAATGCCATCATCTCTGCTTCAGATAATTTACGTTTAATACCTGCTGATTTTAATGCTGCGTCTATTTGTGACTTAACAAATTGTGGACTAGGTTCAACATAATAACTTTGTTGCAATGGTGGTTTATTTCTATAACGTTCTTTCTCATCTCCTAAATAAGTTCCAATATCTTTAAACTCTAAGTTTGCGTCTGACATTGCATTAAACATTGCTGTTTGTGTATTATCTCCCCAGTCACCTGCTTCTAAGAAAAATGCGTCTGGTGATAAATAACCTGCTTGTAATAAATCTGTTTGTATTGATTTCTTTTCTTGTGGTGATAATGAAATCCAAGGTATCTTTTGTGTGCCGTTAAATGTTGGACCAACTCCAGAGATGTGATCCATACCACCATAAAAGAATGACGGATCTATTTCTCCAGCAGATATTCCTCTTGGTTGTAAGTTTTGCATATCACTTGGTAACACGCCATCTTCACTTAAATACTCTGCTAAATCTGGTCTTTGAAATATTGTGTAGTCAGGAGTAATACCACCAAATGCAGTAAGTTCTCCTAAAGGTCCTGTCTGTTCAAATAAATTTAATCTTTCATTAATAGCTTGATTATCTACAGTTTCATCTCCAGATAAATCTATGTAATCTACAAATGGATTATCTGCAATTTTTTCGTTTAATGCTTCCATTTCATTTTGCGAATACGTAACCTTTTCTACGTTTGTTCCTTCAGGTGTTTGTGTAAATATAGCTATTCTTGAAAACTCTGATTGTTCATTAGCAATAAGCAAGTTTCCGTTTTCTGGATTAACATTTTCAACGTAATCAAAATAATCACCAGTAAATTCATACATGTCTTTACCTTCTTCTTTAGACATGATTGGTCTATACAATACAGTTGGTTGTCCTAATCCTGGAAATTTTCTGTATCTATTTAAAAAACTTTTTCCTTCATAAAAACTAGCTTGTAACGGACCACCGTTTTCTTTTATCCATTTATCTAAGTCTGTACTTGCATGAAGTGTTGCACCTTTACCACCTGGTGGTCTAACTAATACTGCAAGTAAATCTGTTTCATTTGTAAAGTCATCTACTTTATCTTGTAAATATTCATAGTATGCTTTTGATTGTCCTGGATCAGATGGAGTTAATAAACCTGCTGCAATATCTAAACCTTTTAAAACAGATTTTCTAGTTCCTTCAGGTAAAGTATTTATAACATCTGAAAATGTAACTTGTGCGCCATACATATTCAATGGCAATCTCTCTGGTATAGTAGCACTTGCAGCATTCATTGCATTAATAACTACTTGTCTTGTTGTACCTTTTTGACCACCAAAAGTAATTTGATTATTAGTAAATAAATATTTATTATCGTATAAACTTATTTCATTCATTACCTTAGCAACAAATACATCATCACTAACATCTTCTTTAATTAATGCGTTTAATGCTTTAGATAAATCTGATTGTGCGTCTAATCCTCTTTGTGCAATAATGCTGTCTATAAAACTTTGCTTAAATTCTTCTTCCATTAAATCCCTGCGTCTTTCGGTAGATAAATTCCGTATTCCATAAGTGTATCATAATCATACTCCAAATCTTCAAGAAAATCAGTACGTTCTTGAAATAATGGTAACAATAACCTTTCAGCAATCAAAAAGAAATCAGAGTTCTTAGCTGCTAATTTACCTACATATTGTCTTAGTTTTTGTCTTTGTCCAAAGAATGAACGTGATGTTCTCCAACCGTCTGCACTCAATCCTTGTTGTAATGCAACCTTTTCTAAATTGTTAATGTAATTTAAAACATTTTTAACATCTTTACCTACTGGTGTATTAGCTGCTTTAGGATCAGAAGCCCATTGTTTTATTTCTCTGTACTGTTGATCTAATGTAGCTGTTTGTGGTATTCCAGGTATAGTACTATCAAATCCAGGAAACTTAGATCTAGCTATATCTCTACGTATTGATAGCTCTCTAGTTCTAATTAAGTTTTGATAAGGATCAGTTATGTCAAATTGTTGTAATGTTTGTACTCTAGCATTTTCCATATAGAAATCACCTAATGCTTGATTTCTTTTAGCTAACCATTCTTCTGGAGTTAATGGTTCTCTTTGTTCATTAGCAATTTGATTAGTATATGCTTCATAATTAAATGGACCACCACCACCGTTAGGTACTAAATAAAATGCTGTGTTAGGAAACTTCTCAAACAATTCTGGATTTTCTTTTTGAAACTTTACACCAAGTTCATCTACTGGTCTAGGTTCTACTACTACAGATTTAGGTGTAGCAATATCTAATGGATTAAAACCAAACTCATCAATAAAATATTTAGTAGCAGAATAGTTATCACCAGGTGCATACATAAACTGTCCTGTACTTTGATCTATAGGTGGTGTTTCAATTAACTCTCTGTATCTATCTGCAAGTATCTGTAATGAATAAACATGACCACCATTCTTTTCATTACCAATATCAAATCTTGGATTAAGTCCTGTAGGACCAACAAACTGTGAAGCTGCTTTAATAAATGTTAAACTCTTTGCAATACTTCTTGCTTCTTTAAGTAATGCTTCTTGTTGTTGTGGTGTATCATCTAATCCACCATTAGCTTTTAATACTCTATAAACATCAATAGTTGTGTTAGCTGCTATACGTGATAACTCATTAGCAGGTGCGTCTTCATTAATCATAAACGCAGCTTGGTACAAGTTACGTAACCAAGCAGGCGCACCAGCAGCACGGATCAAATCTCCAGGTTCGCTTACATCTGGTAAACCATAAGGAAATAAAACTTTTTGTACTTCATCAAACTGTGGTCTTCCTTCTATAGCAAATGAAGCAGGTATAGCAACTACTGGACCAATACCTGGTATAACGTCCATAGCTAAGTTAAGTGATGAAGCATAACCAGGAAGTCTAACTCCTACTTGTCTGTCTTGACCAAACAATGCGTCTGATACAAGTTCATCAACCATAGGATAATAAAATACTTCTTCACCAGTAACTTCATCTTGTCCTAAAAATCCTTCGCCTTGTACTGGAGAGAATGGATTTTCATCACGTAATGCTTGTACTGTTACTTGACCACGTCTTAATACTTCTGGATTTTCTTTTAACAATCTTGCCCAGGTAGTCATAATTTCTGTATATGCTTCACCGAATGGAAATAATGCTCTAAGGTTATAAGTTATTTTTTTACGCTTTGATAAGTCATACAATAACTCTTGTGTCTCTGTTAATGCAATAGACTTAGCTATTTTATCAATTAACTCTGCGTCTCCAAACTTATCATTAAATCCTGCAAGTTCGTATGCTTTATCTAATGTATCTTGGAATGTATCTTTAGCGTCATCTAATTTAGATTGTATTTGATATATTTCTTCTTCTATATCAACAATTCTTGATTTAACATTATCTGGTAAGTCTTCTATGTCATAACTAAAACCGTATGTACCCATAATATCTTCTTCTAGTTTTGCTAATTTTTCTTGTGCTTCTACTTTGTCTGCTTCAAGTTTTCCTCTACGTGCAGCATAAGTATTTTGTAATTCTTCTATCTTGTCATCTAAATCTTCATGTAATATACCTGCTGCTTGATCGCTATCGTTTAATTCTTTTATTCTTCTCTTAAACATATCTTCATTGATTTCAGTTTCCATTTTTCTTAATTTTCTAGGATTTAAACCAATGTCTTCTTTAATACTTGCAAGTAAGTTTTGTGCTGGAAGATTAGCATTTAATGCACCAGCTACTTCTAATGATTTATCTCCAGATTTATATTTACCACCGTTTAACATAACTTTTCTCATTGATGGTGACATGTAAGGAAGTAAATCATATATTGCTCTCCAGTATGCTTGTCTAAATACTGGTGAACGTGAAGCATTATCTGTTCTCTGTCCCATCAAAGCGTCAAATGCACGTTCAATATAGTAATCCATTTTTCCAGTATTTTCTATATAATCTGGTGAACCTGCTGCTACAAACTCTGGTAACTTATCTAAAAACTTTCCATTCTCATCAAACAATATTTCATTGACTTCATCATATAAACTTTTGTTTGTGTATTCTCTTTTAACACCATTAGTAATACTTTCCAAATACATATCAAGTGTGTCATCACCAAACTTAGGATCTAAGTATTTTAATTTACCTGTAGTAAGAAGATTGAATAGATTGTTATCAATAGGTGTGTCATCAAACAAATAAGGTGTCTTTGTAAAATCTATTTCATCAATAACAGTTTTAGTAGCTAAATCATTTAGTATATCTACATCATCAGTAAATCTACCACCAGCAAATTGTTTAAGTCTTGCATAATAACTTTGTGCATATACATAACGACCACCAGGTGTTGACATCATTCTCTTATACGTAGAACCACCTTTATTAAACATTTCAATTATTTCTTTTGCTCTGTCACTTTCACCAGCAACAAATTCTTCTAATCGCATTTGTCTTCTTTTATCTGAATTAGCACCTCTAAACAAAAATTGAAATAAACTATCATTGTTCATAAAACCAATGTCGTTAATTAATCCTGTGGTATATAATTTCCATTTTTTTGTACCACCACGTTCTTTATCTACTAATGCTTCTGTTTTATTAGTAGTGTCATAGTATTGTGGATTTTGTTTGTTAGCACGCATTTTAGCTCTAGTTCTTTGACTTCTTCTACCACCACCATATAGATAATCATTATTGTGTACGCCATTTCTACGTGAACTTGCTTTAGCCCATTCATCTGCTTCCTTTAATGGATTACCAAGTATGTCATCAAATACAACATTCTTCTGTGTCCATCTTTTTATTTCAGAAGCGTCAGTTCCTTTTAACAATCCTAAAGATAAAATACTTAATGGTCTTGAAAAAATATTTTCATAGCCACGTGCATACATACGTACTTGTTCTTCTCCAACAACACGTAGTAACCATGCACCACGTAACAATACAAATGGTTTCCAGAAATCTCCGTAGTAACTATCTATAATTTTTGATACTGCACTTTGTTTCATATTTTTAGGCAAGTTATCAAAGATATTTCCAAATCCAGCTTTTTGTGCTTTAGCTCTAATAATTGACATAGAGTTCATAGCTTTAGATAATTGTGTAGGATCTGGTAACGGTATTGTTCTGTTAATAAATTGTGTAAGAGTATGTGGATCAGGTACTGAACCTACTTGACCATTAACAATAATATCCATTTTTGCTGCACCAGGATTAAGTGCTTCTTTACCTGTAACTGCATTAATAAAATATGCACGCATTTCTTCTGTAGAGTTTTCAAATAATTTTTTAAAGTCATCTGCGTCTTCTAATCTAACTCCATAATTTTCTACTAAATCATCAGCTACAACGCTAACCATATCTTTAGTTAGATTAAACATTTCAGTAGTATCGCCTTCTTTTAATCGTATAGCTCTGTTCATAATCTGTGATTTAGCTGTTGTGTCTATAGTTGTTTGATCCATAAACAATTTAATATTTCTAACAGCGTCACTAATTTGTGAACTATCTAAATATCTATAAGGTAATTCTTTTGCATACGTTCCAATTACTCTTGCTGCACGGTCAGGACTGTTCATTAATTTTTGTCTTAATACTTTTTTAGCACCAAAGATTGCACCATATCCAGCGTCAACACCACCAACTAATTTTTCAGTTGCTGAACCTAAAATACTTCCTAATGCACCAACAGTAGGTTTTATATCTCCTAACCCAACACCTCTAATACCTAACATTTCATTTAATAATTCTGCAACACCAACTATTTTTTCTTCAGGTGTTTTAGTAAAGTCTTGTGTAACGTCCATAAATGCTTTAATTGTATCTGGATCATATACATCAAATGTATCAATAAATTTATTAGGATCGTCAATAGTAGATAAATATTCTATTAATCTTCCACCACCTTTATCTCTACTAAGATAATCTGATACTCTTTCACCTTCTATAAACTTTAAGCCCCAACCTTTGTTATGTATTCCTAATGCTGCTTTTTGTACATCATTTAATTTTTCTGCTGGTAATGCTTGTAGCTTTTCAATAAGATAAGGACTAGCTTTTAATGTCTTAGAACCTTTAGTTAATGCTTTTACACCTAATGATAAGTAGTTAGCTGGATCTAAGAATAAAACTTTACCAGCGTCAATAACACCAGAGACCATATCAAATGTTCTAGTGTTAGGTTCTACAACTTGTAATGCTAAAGCTCTACCAAGTGATATAGGAACTGATGGACCACGATAACCATCTTTAGTTTTCGAAATAGTAAAGTTACCGCTTTCTTCTTGCATTCTTGCGTCTATCTCTGTGATAGGTGTACCTAAATAATCTTGTAAATATTTTTGTGCCTGGTTAGGATCAATGCCACCTTTAATCATTGTTTGATATTCATCATAAAATTTAGAGTTAGGATTTTGTGGATCAAACATATCTGATTGAGGAAGTATGCCGTCACCTAAATTAACTTTACGTCCAGCAGACATTTCATTAAATACTTGTTTAACTGTTGACTTACCAGATTGTTTATATGCTTCACTAAATGTTAATTGTTCTGCTTTGTCTCCAAAAGTAGAAGCAATAAATGAATTAATTGGTCTATCTACTAATGTTCTATATAAATCTTCAAACCCTAAAAATGTAAATCTAGTAGCAGCTTTTAGTGGATCAAGTACTTTATCTTTTATAGTTTTAGAATTGTATTCTGTAATAGTTCTTGATATATCTTTTAACAACTCACTCTCTGGTTTTACATTTAACATTGTCATTGCTGTAATAACATCTGGTGAGAAGTTAGGATATAATTTAGCTATTGTACTTGCTCTTGCAGCGTCTTCTACATTTACGTTTTTCTTTGCTTGTTCGTATTGTGAATAACGTTTAGCTATATCTTTGTATAAATTTTCTTCGGACTTTGGATTATCCCTAAAATAGACACCCACGTCACATTCCTTCTATATTTCTACTTCTTGCTCTCTGGGAAGCAAACTGTAATAAACCTAATAGTTCATTAGTTGGATTTGCTTCTGCCATTGCTCTGATTAATAATACGTCATCAGGTTCTAAAGTAATTTGTTCTTGTGGTCTTTGATAAGCGTTTAAATCTCCACCTTCAGGATCAGGTGCAAATATATCTGCTAACTCTGCTGGAACTCCACCTATTGGTCTAGGTGCAGCTTGTCCTGGTGCTGCTGCTACTGGTGTACGTTGTTGTTCACCTTCTATTATTCCGCCATCTCTAACTTGTTCTACAAGTTGTTGTTCTTCTCCATAAGTACCTGAAGCCATAGCTTGTACATCTTGTATAGATGGAACTGCACTATCTGTTCTTCTAGCTAATTTTCCTGGACCAGAAACTGCGGCAGGTCTTGCAGGTGCGGTACTTTTCTTTCCGCCCCTTCTGCCCATATCTCTACTACTACCATTCGCCATATTCTTCTCCTTCTGGTGGCGGACCAAACATTATGATTAATCCATTTGGAATATATTGAACAATCATACCTTGCGGAAATGCAGAGTATGTAGCTTCTTCATCTTCTTCAATATCTTCTATGTATTCTTGTGATCGTTGCCATACATCAAATAAAGAATTATTGCAGATGTCTGCAAATTTTCTATTGGTGTTTTCGTTTTCTATAAATCCCATTATCCCTGTGGTAATCCTTGTAATAGTAATGATCGAATGTCTGGTGCTGGACCTTGTGGTGCTGGTTGACCACCTCCCATCATTTGTTCTAACATAGCTGCTTCTGCTTCTGGAACTTCTGGTTCAGTAGCTGTATAAAACTTATCTAATACTTCTTGCATATTGCTTGGTGATTTATAAATTTGTACTAACGCCATAGTTGCTTTTGGATCGCCTTGACTTGCTTGTACCTTTAATGTTTCAAACAATGTACGTTCAGCTTCATCTTTTAATATTCTATCGTTAATCTTTTGTACATTTTCAAGACCGTCCATATTTTCTTGTAACGTTTCTTTATCTATAATTCCAGCTTGTAATAATTGAAGTCCAGAGACAATCTTAGTTGGTTCATCAAAACCTGCCATAACTCCATATACACGTCTTGTTCTGTACATTCCAGATATATCTCTTTCTGGATTATAAGTTTCAGCATAAGCTGTACCTTGAAAATATCCTGCTAATGGTTTTGTTTGCTTACCGTTAAGCACTTCGTCCATCTCTAAACGTTTCATATCCAATTCTTGTAATGCGTCTTTAAGTGCTAATTGATATTCTTTTACGTTGAGATCGACTGATGATAGTAATTCTTGCAGTCCTCTACCAGTAACGAAACTATTGGGAGATATTGCGTCATCTGATACTGGATAGCTAGAACCAACTCTTAACTGTCTTTCAATTCTATCTATTTGCTGAAACAACTGATACGGTACATTGTTAGGTGGTTTTGTAACTGATGAACCTGGAGTAAAATAGTTTACTGCAAATCTACCACGTTTATAATTTCCACTTTCTAATTCACCAATAATGTTGGTTTCAGTAAATACACTGTCTTCCATAGCAATGATTGACAATACGTTAATCTTTGCCATAGCTGCCATTAAACCTAATACATGGTCATATTGTCCTTGCAATCTATCAAAGCTAAATCTTTTAGCTATAACAAATCTTGGACCAGACTTTAATGGATTAGGAATAAAATCTAAAATTTGTTTTTGGTCTGGTAAGAAAATGTATGTACCTTCTTCATCATAAAACTCTACAAGTTCTGTTCCGTCTGCTAAATGGTTATCCCAACTTCTTTGATAAGCGTCAGTATATTTAAACTTAGAATATCCTGATGGGAATTGACCACTTGGATCAACAACAACTTGTGCTTGTGGATACATAGATTTTATTACCGCATTAGGAACTAATCTAACTAATGCCATTTCTTTTGGTTCTTGGTCTGCACCATAGTAACCTGGATAACAATCATAAGGATCACGCAATTCTGCATGCGGATACATAACTCCGTCTGGACCTTTTTTCTGTCTAATTACCCATACAGCAAAACCATAACCAGGTAACCACCTAGCTGCTTGTGGTAATTGCTTTTCCATTTTTGAATTTAGATCAAAGCTATTTACTATTCTCTCTAGTTTTTGTGCTTTACTTTTAGCACGTTCACTATCTCTATTGTCATAAGGATCAACTTTAATGTCAGGCATTCTTCCTAGCTTTTGTGCTAAGTGTTCTAATCCAGAATGTATAAGATTAGGTACTGGTAAGTCAGCGTCATAGTTTTTAGCGTTCTCACCAAGCAATGCAGCAATACCTGCTGAACCGCCATTTAAAATATTTCTTACTCTATCTCTATATTCGTAGTGACCACTATGTTCGGTCATTCCTTTTAAGTCGTCTACTTTTACTAAAAGCTCGTCTGGACTATAAACCATTACCAAGGCACCTCATTGTAATCTGTACTTTTAAAGTCTGCATAACTAGGAGTATAGTCGTTTTGAGTGTACGCCAACATCATTTTTACGTTGGTGCGTATACGCTTCATAGGAAACCAACTTGCCATTACTAAGTCAGTTTTTGTCTTAACGTTGCGACTATTGCTAGCACCTGCTTGACTAAAGTATAGCAGTTGTTGTCTAAATATACCTACTTTATTCTTAGTCTTTGCGTCTGACCAAGGTAAATTTATTTTCTCTGTTTCATACTGTCCAACCATGCTAGTAACACCAAATGTTGGATCCCATTTGTTTTTATAGGTTTGATGTCCTTCAATACGTACACCATGATTAGCTGCCCAATTTCTAATATCTTTATCTTGACCTATAGCTCTTTGAAATCCATTTTCTTCAATTACCCAATGACTTAACCAATACTTGTCATACCATTCTTGCATTAATTTTAATGCTTTACCGATACCACCACCTTGATCATTTTTTAAATCTACTAACCAGACTTGTTGTGTTTTTACATTATATGCCCAAAGCACTGCTGCTTGGTATCCAGTACTTGCTGGATCTAAACCTGCAATCAATGTAGTATGCGGTGGCACGTCACCTAGCTTACGTGATTTGTCTAAACATTTATCAACCATCTCTGCTGTAAATAATGACATGCCGTCTGGTATTGCTTTATTAAGATATACCATTTCAAAGATAGCTCTACCACCAGTAGTTTCAGCAGCATGTAATTGTTCTAATAACCACTTATGCGAACGTTTGTTCGACCACAACAAATGTGGCGTATGGTCTAATGTCTCATCTTCTAAAGGTATTTCTAAATCGTGCGCACGTTCTACAATGCTTTCCCATGCCTGGTTTTCTAAGAGATGATGGTAAAGATCGTCTGGGTGCTGTCTTGATCCAATGACGACCATTCCAGTATGTTCCTCTTTTCTTGACTGTAGTGTTGTCGTCCACCAGTTCCTGGTGCTTTCTCTAGCACTTGGTTGCACAGTACTTCCATGATCTTCAATGTCGTCTGCGATAATAAGGTCTGCGTCTCTGGAAAGGATCTTACCTCCTTTTCCAATTGCGACAAGAGTTGGCGACTTAATACCAGAGACTGTTCTAGTTGCAACAGTAAATTGACTGGACGACCAGCTTTTTCCACTGCGATTTGTAGGTCTAAATCCGTCCCAATCTCCATAATCTTGAATAAGTCCTTCGTTGTTTTCTAAATGGTCTAGTACCGAACCTACAGCATTCTTTGCAATATCTTCGTTACCACCAACCCACATTACACGAATGTTAGGATTTTTACATATCATATACACACAAAAGTGAGTTAGCAAATCCGTCTTACCATGTCGTGGCGGAGACAAGATCATCAACCTTTTTCCGTGCAGTATGCTTTCTATTATAGCTTCAATCCACTTTTTTTGAAACTCTGGTGTCTCATATTTTTTACCTTGCTCTGTTAAAAAATAATCATCTCTAAATTTTATAAAATCTTCTACAGATATGTTATACGTTACAAAGCTATCGTCATCTTTATCACGCTGCTTCTTTTCAAACTCTGCCTGCTTTGTGATGTCTTCAACATACGCTGCCATAGCTCTGGACACTGTTGCCTGACTGCAATTCAAAATGTCTGCAATCTCCTTCTTTGTTTTCTTACCTTCTAGAATGTCGTTAAAAAAATTTTTTTTCTTCATTACTGCGTAATAATCACCTCTACGCTTCTGTATCTGTGGATCAATCTCTTTAATGACCTGTATGTCACTGGTAGACTTCCTGGCTCTGTATGCTCTTTTCTTTACTCTGTTGCCACATTTCTCACTACAGTATTTCTTCCTACCTTCTGGTAAGGGGACAACACAGTCAGAAGCTGTGCAGATTGTGATTTTTTCTTTACTTGACATATCTATATGCTATAGTGTAGCATAGATTAATAAATCGGAACAAACATTATGGACTTCCTGCCTATAACAGGTCCATAAGATAAAGTCGTAATACATGTTGGCATAGCAGGTCCGCATAAGTCGTCCGCAAAGGGACATTCCTCACATGTTATTTATTACGGAGAGAGAACGCTTATATTGTTACTACACTTAATAAACTGGTTTGGGTTGGGAGTGACACAGGGATCGCTACGTCTACAATCCGACATTTAAAGATTACAATAATAAACACAACATATTGTATGTTTTTATTGTAAATACCACATATAGTACCTACTACATATAGTATACTGTCTACTGGGGGTGATGTAGATAGCAGTAAGATGTTTGTTCCAATATCACTACTTACTCAACCTGGGTGCAACTCCCAGCACCTCCACTGATCTGAAATTACCAAGTAAACATTGACGTATTCATATATATTTTCACGCCTGCTCGATTGACATTGGGGGGTTATTAATAATCGTGTGTAGGTTGTGGGGTTGTGTGCGTAGGGTTTGCTCGGTTCTGTCTTAGGTGTGCGTATGTCTGCTGGCTTACTCGCTCACCGTCCCAGCAAGCATATATATTTTTCTGAAATCGAACTAGATACCAGGACCAAAAGAAAACCAGGACCGAAGTCCTGGCTCTCTCCGTGCATATACGTTGGGGCTACGTATAAATTAATTGGCTTTTAACTTTTCCATATTCAAACTCTACTTTCATAAATGGTTGAGTTCTGGACACATCTCTATACGCAGTTATATCACCTTTAAACTGTTGCAGTCTTCCAGCTGGTTTATGAATATAATAATCTTTCAAATAGAAAAATAGCTCTTGGTCATTTTCAAAACTTACTGGTCCTTGTACTGCATAAAATCTGTTATCAATACCTTTTCCAATAGTTTGAATATTCAAATATGCTTCATTCATTTTATTATCTCCTAACTTCATAATTTAATTATACATTGTTGTGGAGTTTATTCAACTTATGTATTACTTGGTATATGTGTTGATTTGGTTCTTGCTCTACATGTAAATCTAAGTCACTATCAAGCATTAAATAGTTATTACTCTCTGTGCCGTATTCTTCAATGTAGTGTTCTCTCTCATCATCTTCTACATAATCCAGCAGTTTTATTGTTAAGTCATGGAGATCTAATTCATCTCGCTCGGTTTTCATAACTAATAATTCCACTAGCTCGTTTCTTCTGGTCACTTGCTCATAAATAAAGTATTGACATAATGCTATAACAAACATATAAGCAAATACTCCGTAAATAAATACTTCCATTATTTCTTTGTCTCCTTTTTCATTTTCTCTTTTAAATGTATATAATATCTTCTTACCTCTCTACCTATCATTTTATTCTTCTCCGTGTCTCTCTCTGTTGCAAGAAATACATCTGTATTCGTTCCAGTATGTTAGTTCAAAATTACACGCGTGCATTATTTATTTATCTCCTTTTCTACTTCTCCCTTTAATACTTCTAACGCTCTTAGATAACCAACTTCAAAAGATACTCCAACATCTTCACCGTCCCAATTCATAACGTCATTAATTAAATTGTCAACCTGCTGGATAGTATTGTCATAGTATTCAATATATTCAGAAATTGTTTCACGTGTCGCTTCTATATCTTCCTTAATTAGTTTTAGTAATGCTTCCATTACTCATCTCCTTCTATTATTTCTTCTTCTAGTACTTTGTCAACGTCATAACCTATCCCGTTAATATCAAATACTACGTCCCACTGGTCCCCTAGATACCATTCAGCACAACCGTTGAACCACTCCCAAACATATTTGTCTAGTGTGTTGTCGTCTTGTTCTTCTATCCAGTCCATGAATTTGGAATAGTTTAATCTATCACCAGCTGGCGTAGCAAAGAACGTTGTATTATCCCAGTCTTTTTTAATGCAATCTTCAGAGCAAAAATATTCACTGCCCGAACCCTCAGCAAGTATTCCTTTACTCATTCCTTTATTGCATACGTCACATTTACGGAAGTAATATTTTTTCATTAGTCTCTACTCCATACAAAATAACGGCTTTGGTTAAAGTTTTTTTCGTCCTTATATCCTAAGTCTATTTCAACGCACCAAAACCATGTATCCAAAATATATTCTTTTAGACTATCCCAACTTATCCAATGAGCAAAAAAATTATCTTCTATTTCATAGAACCCGTGAGCTTCCTTTACAAATTCTTCTGCATAATCTTCAGCGTCACTTAACCAATTAAATACTTGAACGTTGTCTTTGAATTCTGTCCAGCTAGAACTCTCACGGTCTAAATATTGTATATGATTTATTTGTAAGTATGCGTTTATGTAATCTGTATCTTCTACATCATTAAGTAGCTCAACAAGTTTGAATATTTCTATTCCGTGTGCAAACTCATCAACTTTGATATTCTCATAATCTGCAATCATGTATTCATCACCATTACACAAGTAAGGAACTTTTGCTTTGGTGTGAATAGTTTGAACGTTTAATGAATTATAAATTTCATCTAGCGTTGTATTTTTTGTAAATGATTTCCAGTAGAACGTTAGCTTACCCATGTTATAGCAAGCTAAACATTGTATTGCTACATTGATACTGTCTTTATTTGTTTTTGTTTCCAATTTATCTCCTTAACTAACTTAATTAATTATTCCATATCTTGATTATAAAGTCAAGAAATAAAAAAAGAACCAGGAGAATTGGAACTCCTGGCTCTTTTCGGTGCGTTAGTTAGGTTATAAATATTCGTATGTATTCATGCAATCATCACATAAAACGTTTAATAATCTTTGGTTATCTGTTATTAATTGCTCTGTGTTGGTCTTTACTCTCTCAATATTTGCATAAAGTTTAACTAATTCATCTATTAGTACGGCTTTGAATTGTGTTAGTTCTTCTCTTGCGTTGTTATCTTCGCACGACTTAACTATAGTGTCCAGCTTTGACTGGATCTTGTGTACTAATAACTTAAATTGTTCTTCCGTCATCTTAACTCCTGGTATTTAGTAGTACATAACAACTATGACATAGTGGTATATGGTCTATGACGTGAAAGTTATGATTACAATTTGTACATTTAATCATCTTGCGTCCCAGTTTATAGATGTAGCTTTGTGTAGTAAATGATTACTATCTCTGCTTATATTATCTTTACATGTATTACATACGGTTAAGTATCTATTACTATCAATATTATTTTCTGCGACATCATCTCTATGTATATGACATACATCACAAAAAATTAACGTGTACATTATTGTCATGTTCTACTCCTTAACTCTTTTAATTTATTTAACAATATATTATTTATTTCGTCAAGTCTTTCGTTCTCTTTATTTGCTAGTACTAATTCTTGCTTACGTTTATATTGAATAGCTTTACTAACTTCTCTATTCTTTACGTCTGCAAAATAGTATCCAACAAATAGTCCTATTAACACGACTATTACTAGCGTCATTATTTTCCTATCCATGAATAGCTAACTTTATCTTGTGCTATAGCTTTCATTATTTGCTTATGTACTAATTTGTTTATTTTATCTTCACGTAGTCCATTAGGTATTTCTACTTTAAAGATGTCCATAAAGATAGTTAGTTCTACTTTATCCATTATTCTTCTTCCTTTAATTTATCTTCGTGTTTAAATGTAGTTTTATTAGTTGTATCAACTACATCTATCCATGCTATGTACCCACCTAAAGAATTGCTTACTGTTTTAAGTAGCTCTTGATAAGTGTTTAAGCCAGGATTATTATCATCTTTTGTATAAGCATGTATTACTAACTTAGCCATTATTCTTCTTCCTCTAAATGATCTAACCAATCGCTTGGTTGCATACTTAATACATATTCTTCTGCATCTTTATAATCTCTTGCGTGAAAAGATACAAATACTGTATAAATCGGCATGTCTTCCATTATCTTCTCTCCCTTATTTCTTGTCTAAACATTTTTAGTACTGTCTGTTTTGGATAACCTATATAAATTCTTTTAAATGAATAGTAATCATCTAAGTCTGTGCATATATAGTGTCCATTAACTAGATCTTTCTCTAGTAATATATTGAATTGGTTTGAGTATAGATACTCTCGTCTAGTCTCGTGATACCAGCTCATTAGTTATCTCCTTTTGTATTCCATGTTCTTATACTAAATATCTGTACCTTTAACGGATTAGATATTTCCTTTAAGTATTTTTCTGCTAGTTCTTCTGCATGGTCTATGCTATCTGCTTTGAATACTTTTTCTCCAGTAAATATAACTTTGTAATCAAACATTAGTTATCTCCTTCTATTTTGTATTCTCTGTATTTACTTTTATCTTCGCTGCGATAATAGTTTTCATTGATAGGCATTAACCATACTTTTTTCCAGGTGACATGGTCATCACTCCATGCGACTTTATCCATGTATAGTGCATGTCCATACTTACCGTCATAACCACTAAGATCTACAACATGATTGTCTTTATTAAGAGTAAATAACTTCATGGAGTTAGCTATGTAGTTATGGTTGTATAGTTTATGACGTATTGAATTATTATTTCCTGGTAAATGTGCGTTCTTACTATCACTAAGAAATTCTTTATAGATACTATATAACATATCTTTATTACGTTCATATCCTTTAACACTTTCACTGTAGCTATTATTAACTGTCAATCTCATGTTATCTACTACGGTAAAGTTTTTAACTTCTTCAATAATTAAATTGCCCATAAAATTTAACACGGTATTTTTATCTGCCGTAGCTTTAGTGTAGGTCTTTAGATAGTTATTAACTAACTCATTAAATCTATAGAGATCAACACTAAATACTAATGGAGTAATAGGTTGTTCTTCTTTAACTGCTATTAACTTTGGATCTTCTACAAACATAATTGTTTTGCGTTCGCTTTGTGTAGCAAATCTAACTAAAGAAAATACATAACTATCTGTAGCAAACACGTCAAAATATTCTTCATATACAATAAAAGTTATGACGTTTAATTTAGATATGTTTGTTTTTGACGTAGTCTTTTTACCAAAAGTACCTATTTGTTTTAAGACTTTGACATCATTATAGTCCAGTGTGACCTGGTATATTGCATTCATTGTTCTCCTTAACTTAACTTAAAGAGATTAAATCACATGTGAATTACTTTGTCAAGTATTTAATATTTTTCCATTTATCTACGGAGACAATTTGTTTTCTATTGTCATCACTCTCACAAGCTAGTCGGTCTATATGTTGTTTTAATTTATGGTTGCATACTAAACATGGTTCATGTCTGTTATATTCATAATCAACTATGCTCATCAAGTGTGCTATGTCTAGTGCTAGCTTGCGTCCAGCTTGATCTATTTGTTTATCTATTTTTTTGATCCTGGTAATTCCTTCCAAAATGGATCACTGTAAAAATCATTATCAATTTTTCCATCAACAATATCTATAAATGTATCCAGTGTTAGACATACTATTATCGGTACTCCGTCTGGTTGTCTTTTATGTTTTCCAGTTTGAACTAATCGTTTCCAAACCAGTGCTGTCAAGCTCGACTTTGACTTCGATATAGACTTAGCTAATTCACGTGTGACATTTAATGATTGTCTTGCCTTACACTCAACGTAAAAGTCTAGTCCATTCCATTTAAACTTTACGTCACCTTTATCTTTACTTCCACCTTCTGCAATACGCTCACCGTTAAGCATGCGTGCTACATAAGTTTCAAGTTTCGTTCCCTGTTGTTTTTGCTTGCTCATCTTTTAAAAATAACTTCCGTTCTTTTAATGCCTTTGGCGAATTAAGAATGTCTGCTACTCCAGATAGATACAAGATCATCTCTGCTCTATACATTCTTCCGTAATCTAATTGCACACCACGTTGTGTGTAGCTATAAGAAAACAAATCGTTCGTATCATGCACGACTTTGACTTCGCCTGGACCTTTAAGTGTGACGATACCTATTGTTACACCACCATAATGCGGACAAGATTTCATTGGAAAGTCTGGTTCATATTCTGCTAGTTGTTTCATCAAACTGCTATCTTCGCATGTACCGTTAGGAAAGAATGGTATAATGTTATCTTCTTCTATCTCTCTTGCGTCAGTAATAGCTTCTAATAAATCATTGCAATCTTTAAACAAGTCCCATACATTCTTAGCACCTTGTGATTTCAATATAGTATCCATACTCTTACTATATATCCTTTCCCAAAGTTTGTCCATTATATATATTTATATATTTGTGCAAGTTCTTCTATTGGAATAAGGATACCTTTAGATTGATTACCGTCACCACCTATGACATCACGGTCAGTGTTGTAATATTTACGTGCAAGTTTTTTAAGTAAGAACACTGGTGTTATGTATGAGATAACTATCTTCTCATCTTTAACCATTACGAATGCCCAGTAGTCTGCTTCTGTTGTTGCAATACCACTAGGTTTTCCTCTATAAGAATACTCCAGGAAATGATTGCCAGTTTTCTCCCAAATATATCGTTCTGATTTAACTTCTATTTTTCTTCCAGAAAAAAACTCACGCAGTTGTTCTTCTATTTCTTCGCCGTGTCCAAGCTGTATATCAAACTTCTTGTTATACAAGATCTTCTATCATGTGTGCAATACAACCAACACACTTACCGTCATGTGTAAATGTAGTCTCTCTATCTACACCACATTCAATACAGTTATCTATCCACCTTAGATCTTTCACTTGTACTCCTTATATAAAAATACTGGTGCATGTGGTACACCTAAACCTTCTATGTTGTAACCGTAATGATCCCATGCGTCCATTTCTTCCATGTTGTCATGCTTCATCAATGCGTCAATGATTAGCTGTACATCATAGACTGCTCTAGCTTCTATACCAAAACTGGTTACATATCCAACGTATGCTTCATTAAATTGCTCACGTGGTTCAAGTATTACTGCTTCAGGATTTAATTCAGCTAACTCTTTTATTGTATTTGGATATAATGCTGTGTGATAATTATTAGAATGGTGCTTCGTCATCAGAAATGTCATTCATATCTCTAGCAACAACTGGAACAGTAGGCATATACCATTGTTCAGGTGCTTTCTTATCTGCTGCAAAACTATCTATATACCATATTCTACAATCTTTAGTCTTGCATTTATAATCAGGATAAGTATCTTTGACTTTACCATTAGCTTTGTCTGCTCTGTTATCCCAGACTTCATTACCACAAGTCATACACTTAGGCACGACTGTGACTTCAGTCTCCATAACATTAGCAATACGTTGCTCTAATGGTAATGCGTTAGCTTCTGCTTCCAATTTCTTAGCTTCTTCTATTTTCTTTTGAATAGAAGGTGAAGGAGTGTAGCTATTGCTATTGCTAGTTTCAGTTACACTCTTGGTCTCTTGCTTCACCTCTTGTTCTGCTCGTGAAACCTTTTGCATTTCTTCTTGACTTGGTCTTTTCTTAGCTTGATATTTCCAATTAGCTAATGCTCTACCTATAGCTGATGTCTCACAGTTCTCAATCCAAGCAACCATGTTTGCACCTTTACCTTGTTGATCTTGTGCTATACCAGTAGCAATAGGATAAGCGTCATCTTTATCAGCATAAACCATAGCTTTAATAACTATTGATTGGTGATCTTCTGATACAGAAATTTCTTCTGTCCATATTCTTCCGTTTGGATTATCTTTCCAAAACTTTTTAATTCTATCTTCTACTAAATCGTAATCGTTCAGATTAAAATTCATTTGTTGTCCTCCTCATTGACATCTTGTACTTTATCTATATGGTATTCTACCCATACTTTTGTTTTTTTTCCAACTTTATATTGTAAAAGTAAATCATTTATGCTTTGTTCCATGTGATTAAATATTAAATCAAACATTTCTTCTGCTTCTTTAAGACTATCAGCAGTAATAATAAAGTCACGTGTACTCATATCAGTAAACATCACTCTATATTCTTGGTCATGCACACTTGGTTTACTCATTCTTCTTCTCTTTTCTTGTGTTCTTCTAACGCTTCGATCATCTTAACGTTATAGTCTGAAACAAATTGTTGAGTAAGTTGTGTTACTTTTTCAGGATCAGGTTTAGTCATGTGCATAGTTAATTCTGCACGCATGCCACCACAAGCGTTAGCCATAGCTACCGCCCACTTCTTCATCTCCTTTTTATCTTCAAATAAATTCAAACTCTAGTCACCTGCTCTTTCTTCACGTACAAATACATAATGTATTATGTTGTTATAGTTTTCTATTGATTGTACATGAAGATTATGCTTTAGCAAGTAATCAGTTAATTGTTTTATTGTGTCAATGTACATTACTACACCGTTGTTGACAACAACAAAACCACGACCACTTGTAGCAACAAGCGATTTGAGTTCTGGTATTAGAACATCATTCATATTTAATATCTCCCACTAATAAGCATAACACAATATCTATAGGTTTGTGAAATTAAATAAAAAAACACCAGACCGAAGTTAATTGATCTGGTGCCAAGGACAGAGTAAAGGAGGAAACCTCTGTCAATGAAATGACTTGACAATAATTATAACATACTGTAATATGGTTAAATAAGATAACATCAAAAATGTTGTCTCCTTAACTTAGACAAACAAAGCGGTCTTGCCCAGACCGCTTTTGTCTTTAAAGGATCTTTAGATTATCCCAACCTTTAGCATTAACTGTAAACGTTAACACTCCAGGGTGAGACCACATACCGCTACGTGCAGTAAAGTCTATTGATTTATCTAATGATGGAGATTGAAACCAAGTACGATCTCCTTGTTGTTTACTTCTGAAATGATGATAGTGACCAGTAATTAAGATCTGACATTCACCTGCTGGTAGAAAACCATACATCTGTCCCTTCCACCAACTCTCTATCTTTGCTTCTGCGTTGCCACTGCCACTACTCATGTGACCATGTGTCCAACCACAAGTAATACCTTTGATGTCCATGACTTGATGAAATCCATCAGGTACTTCTACTTTTACTTTGCCGTAACGTTCTGGATTAGCATTCATAATTTCTTCACAGATTTGTAGGTGCATAGTATCAGAGTTATCTAATCTACTGGTTAAGACTTGACCTTTACCAGCACGTGTAGTTTCACCGTGATTACCTGGTGCGCCAGCTAGTACTAACTTATCTGCTAGTGGTAAGAATGTATCTATTGTTTTCATTATCATTGACCTAGCTAATGCGTATTGCTCAATAAGTGTGAGTTCGACATTGAACGGCATTGACGAGTAATATGATTGTGAACAATTTTCTGTGAGGTCACCTAATCCTATCATGTATATCTCATCTATCTCTACACCTATCTTGCGTAGTTCTTTGATACGATTAACTGCGTCTTGTAATGCTACATCATATCTTTTGATAGTGTTTTCTACACCGTAATCTTTTTTACCTAGCTGCCAGTCTGCCATGAAGAATAAGAATGCAGTATCACCACCGTGTGTTTTAGTTTTTACTGGTGGTTTTCTTTTAGCTTGCTTAAATAATTCTTTAAAATATTTATCGTGACCACGAGACTTCTTCTTAACAAGTCCTTTAAATGCGTAAAAGGTTTCAGTCCTACCACCTTTAAGCTGTACTTCCCAGCTAGATGAACGTACTGTACCTTCTATTTCATAATGTTCAGGATCATACCCCCAACCACGCAGAATTTCATCAAACTTATTATGGTAGTTTGGATCAGTTCCAACGTGTGTCAGTTCACCTTGACCATTCTGTTCGTTAATCTCAATTCCAGGTTGCCACCCAGACTTATAGAAATTATTACCCCATTCGTCTTTAGTTTTCTTAGGCATGATACCTCCTTATAGCCCTGTTAGGACCAGTATATTAGCTTATTTTTTTCTTTGCGAATGTTTTAATTACAGATAATGCAGCACCACCGCCAGCTATTGCTGCGATTTGTAGTGCGCTAGCTTCAAGTCCTGCCATGGGACTGATAACTAATGCAGATAGGAACGCTTCAACAAAGGTCCAAGCTGCACGCTCTAACATATCTTTAAGTTCTTCACTCATTGTATGATCCTTCCTAGTTTTAATTTGTTTTCTATGTTTTCTAGTTTAGCAATAATGGTATCAAGTTTTTTATGAAAGGCATTAGGTATAATCATATCAGGTGGACTGTCATTACTAATTGTATTTGTAACTAAACCTTCTAGTATGTGTTGTCGCCAACTATCTCCTGGACAATCAGTTTGTTTAAATGATGAGTGAGGTCTTAGTTCTCCACCGACTTGTTCGTAGATCCACTTAACACTTTCAATAGCTTTAGCTGATGGTTTGTCGGTAGGATTGATACCACCCAACCAACACACAGCAACATAATGCTTGTTATTAAAGTTAATTTCTTCCCTACTATTGCCACCTTGTGCAGCACTTCTGTTTCCCCAACCTCTGCCTTCATAAATTTGTCCTGTATCTCCTACTAAAAAATTATACGCTATGTCGTTCCAACCTCTATCAACTTGATGTAACTCTTGTATCTTCTTAACTTGGTCTATCTCTGCTTGATTACCTACAGCAGTAGGATAAGCAGACCAGTGTACCACTAAACCTTTAACTTCTCCTAGCTTACTAAACTTTGTCTTGTTAGGTTTAGCACCCCACATATTCCTAGTTATCACATTCACAGTTTATATCTCCATACTCACAGTTACATATTCTTACGAATGAACCGTCATCTGCTACACATATTTTACACATCTTCTTCCTTATTATAGTCAAGACATTCTTTATTTATGCAAGATAATTTATTAATAGTTACATTAACTTTAAGTGGTTGTCCGCACTTGGGACATGGTACTTTCAAAATCTATTGTTTGCTTGCCCACATGTTGTCAACTAGGTTAGGATACTTGCGTCCAGCTTTTCTTGCTCTAGCTTTTGCTTTAGCTTTTTGTGAAGAAGATAGCTTCTTAGATTTACCTAGTGACTTAGGTCTTTTTTTATTCCATACTTTTTTTTGTGTTGCCATGATCTACCACTTATGTTTACAAGCCCAGTATCCTGCACTGAACTTATCTGTCTTAGCTGAACAATTATGTCTTGCATGAAATGCTCTATTTCTTGCTGTGCCTTTAGGACTACCCTTCTTACCTTTCTGTCCAAAGCGTACAAGTTTAACCTTGTCGCCTTTCTTAGCAAGGACGGCATGTGATTTAGAAGCATTTGGTGTAGCTTTAGGTTTGTTGTAACCGCTAAAGCGTTCACCTCTGTAAGTAACAGACATAATTACTTCTTTTTCTTTTTACCTTTTTTCATTTTCTTGTATCCTTTAGGATACCCAACGCCTTTTGGCATAATACTTCCTAACTGTTTATCTTATTATAGCAGATGTTATCCACAATGTTGCCATTAAATACCTAATGCAAAAGCACCTACTATTGATATGACTGTACCAATAAGTAAAAGTGTTTTGTAAAATTCTGATTTGTCTATTTTTGCATTGACCTTTTCATGTAGTACATCAATGCGTTGATTAATAGATTTAAGTTCTTGTTTCAATTCTGCCTGCCCTTCCTTGATCAATTCAAGGTATTGTTTTGTAGTAAAGCCGTTGCCGTTTTGATCAGACATTATGGTAGATCATCTTCATGTACTGAGAAATAATCCCAATCTTCTTTATATACAGAACGATTAGATAGGTCCCAGTCACTTATTCTTTTAATAAGCAAACCAATTTCTTTTAAAAAATAACCAAGGATAAATCCTACTAAGTAATCCATAAATTAGATTGTAACAGATTAAGTTATCTTGATAAGTTTAAATAAGCAGTTAAAAGTTTTCTATATTCTTTTTTTGCAAGTGATTGTATGCGTCCATCATAAATATCATGGTGTTGTTTGCACAGCATAGCAACATTATTTATGTCGTACTTAGTATCTTTATTTCTACCGCCCATACCAATACCAACGAGATGTGCCATCTCTAATCGTATGTGTGTATTGTCGCAGTCTGCCCATTCGCATTTATAGTTAGCACGCTCTAAGGCGTGTTCACGCATATCTTGTAACTGTGTCAATTACTTATGAAGGTTTTGGATTATTAGCTTTGACTGTATCAACATGCTCTTTCCATAACTCTGTACCGTTTACTTTATCCCAGTACATCATATCAAGTTGGTCTTGGACCGAACCGTATGCTTCTTGCCTAGCTTGAATATAACCAAATTGTTGGTCATTCCATTTGCTATTAGCAAGATCAGTTATGGATTGTGCATAGTCAGCGTCACTAAATTCCAAACGTTCATTATTTACTTGTTTGAACAGCGGCTTCGCAGCTTCAATCTCTGCTGTAGCTTCTGTAGTTAGTTCTTCTAATGTTGCCATAATATCTCCTATATTACCATATATTTTTTATACTTACTTCTTTAAACCATATAAAGTAAATGTTCCACTAGCTATATTTCCACTTGAAAAAAAATATTGTATTCCATTTACTGAACTAGCACTTGTAAAAACACCACCACCAGCACTTCCTTCTAGATTTCCATTATGTTCTAAAAAACTATCCTCTATAGTAATGAAAGTGTATTCCCCACTATTATTAGCATTAAAAATGTAATTAATACCATTTGTTTGTTCCCCTGTTCCTGTTCCTGTTGTATCTTGATTAATAAGATAACTTGTTTGATTTGTGCTAGATGAATTATAAAAGGAAGTTGTTGACCTTAATAATTTTGCTGCATAATCATAATTTGCAGTTGTATTTGGTGTACTACTTTCTGTTACTCTACCCCTTAAAGCAACAACATCAGTATCTGGTGTTACATTATTATACTTAACCATATAGACATCATAAGTGCTATCAATACCTGTTAAAGTTACACTTGCTACTGCTGATGTAACTATTTCTTCATCTATTTTTATTAAGCTACCTGCCATTATTTAACTCCATATACATTAACTGTTATATTGTCATAATTATATGGGCTAGTTATATTAATACCTGTTATTTGTTCTGCTATGTGATGAACACCAATACCTTTAAAACCTAACATACCACTACCACTATTAAAACCACTAGATTGATGTGTCATAAATGTATAGCTTGAACTATCATAAGGATTAAATATATAAACTCCTAAACCAACACCATCACTTGCATTAGCACTTTGCCAACTTGAATAAAACCAAGATGTTGCAGTAGTGCTTCTAAGTTCAGAAAAAGTTGTATAACTTGCCATTTGTAATTGTGCATAATCATAATTTGCACCACTATCAACACCACTAGAATTAATAACTCTTATATTGTTATAATAAGCAGTTGCAATATCAATCTTTGTAGCAGAAATGTAATACACATCATACTTATCACTAAAGCAATCTGTTACTGATAATGAACTAACAGAAGTTCCACTAGCTGATTTAATGAATTGAAGATTAGTAGCCATTAGGAGTACCTTATTCCATATAGAGAAAATTGACCTGTAAAACTTGAAGTGCTATCTGACTTTAATCTAATTGCATTTACTACATTTGCACTTGGATAAACTGCACTTCCAAAAATCATTTGGTAATTTGGTCCTGTGCTATACCAAGCTGAACTTTGAAAAGTAGTAAAAGAATATTTTGTGCTATCCCCTAAATTATAAAAATATGAATATGCTTGTGCAGTTTGGTTACTCAATGGGCTAATACTTGCTGTCCAATATCCTAAAAAACTTGCTGATGTACTTTTAGTTTCCCCAAAACTTCCTGCACCTGTACCATATTGTTGAGCATATTGATAACCACTTGAAACAAAAGTGCTACCACCATCAGTTGAAAATTGCTTTACCATATGTCTGCCTGTTGTATTTGAAGTAACATCATTTGCAGTAATAAAATGTACATTATAAATATTTTCTTTTATATCTGTAAAATCTATATTTGCAGTCATAACAGTAATATCTTTAGTTTCAATTAATTCTAATTGTCCAAAAGTAGTCCATTGATTATTTGCTATAAGGTTATTAATATCATTTGGATCAAACACACCTGTATTATTACCAAAACTTTGTGTTGGCTCTGCACCTTTATATCCATATTTCAAATCATCTGCCATTGTTATACCACCTTATATAAAGTAAATGTTCCACTATCTATATTTCCTGTTGAAGGAAAAAAATAAACTCCATTATGTGCCTCTGCTACTGTATAAACTGTTCCACCCTGATAACCTCTACCCTCACTAAAACCATAAGTAACACTTTCTATTGTAATAAAACTATATTCACTTGAATTGTTAAAGTTATATAAATAAAAAATTCCATTACCACCATTTAAAGCATTATCAATATTTCCTGTTCCTCTGGTAGAAGTTTGATTAGTATTGTAATCATTTATAAAAGCTGCACTTGCTCTTAAAAATTTATCTGCCCAATCATAATTAGCAGTTGTTTGTGGTGTTGGTGTTCCTGCTACATCTTTAGTAACTCTAATTCTTATTTCATCACTACCACTACTTGGACTAGCACCAACAATAGTAACCATATAAACATCATCACTATCTATGCCTGTTAAGGTAACACTAGCAGTTGGACTACTAACTGTATTTGTTGCTACTTGTACTAATTTACCCATTATCTACCCTTAGTCCATAAGTTCTTATAAAGCCACCACCAAAAGTATTTAGTGCAGTACTTTCATATAATTGAATACCTTTAATTTGTGTTGCAACTAAATGAACACCAATAGTTTTTCCTGCATACATATCAGTTGAAGTTTGTCCATTAGCTTGTGAAATTAAAAAAGTATAACTTGAACTATTATTAGGATTAAAAATATACATACTTGCATTTGCATTACCCTCGCCAAGTTGGTCTGCATATAAGTTAAAAAATATAAAATCTCTTGTTGTAAATCTATTTTCAGCAAAAGCACTTCCACTAGGCATATTTAAGTTTGCATAAGAATATTCACTTGCAGTAATAACACTTCCACTAGCATTAATTAATCTCAATCCCTCAATACCATTAGATACATTTGTGCTTTGATAAATACCTGAAAATTCAATTTGGTAAATATCAAAATCTGCTGAAAATAAATCAGTTATATTTACTGTTGTAACACCACTAGCTACTTCAGTTTCATTAATTAATCTTAAAGCACTCATAGTTGTTTTACTCCATAGAGTTTTAAATTTGCAGAAAAAGTACCACCATTTGGAATAACTCTAAATCCATTAACTAAACTTGCTTGTGGTAAAACACCCCCACCAAAGTTAAATTCATAATCTTCAGTAACAGGATAATATATATAACTCCATTGAAATGTTGTAAAACTGTACTTACTACTATTGCCTAAATTATAAAAATAGGTATATCCATTTGCTGATGAATTTGAGGCATTATCTATTCCACTACCAATAATTGATACACCTAGACTACTTCCTGTAGATTTGTATTCTGAAAATGTACCATTAGACCTACCACCCTGTATTGCATATTGATAAACACTACCTGTTTCTAATACACCACTTTCATAAAGTTTTATAGTTAAAATTGTGTTATCTGAATTTGCTTGATAATTATTAACTTGCAATAAATGTACATCATAAACATCTTCTTGAATTGATAAAAAGTCAATAGCACTATCACTACTTGCAGTTTGTTCAGCAATAAGTTCTAAGCTACCACCAAGTTTTCCTTGTGATTGAAGTTCAGCTACATCAGTAATAGAAAAGACACCACTATTATTAACAGTTTGATTAGGTTGATTTTGTCCTAGATAACCATAAGGCATTTGAACTCCTTTAGGTTATTTCTAAAATACTTGCAAATGCTTCTAGATCACCTGAAGCTGCACCACCTGTTAGTTCAATGCTGTCACCGTTCTCTAATACTATTTTAGATGTGCCTGCTAATTCTATTGTGCTATCTGCTGGAACGCTTATTGTATAAGCTATCCTAGAATTTCCAGAAGTTCCATCAACAACATCAGCTGTAATTGTATCATCAGCAGCACCGTCTACATTAGTAATTCTTAATGTAAGAACAATAGCTGTACCGCCAGATGAGTTTGTATATATAGCTGTGTTAGTGCTAGTAACATCTTGGTAAGCATTTTTAAATGTATTTGCCATATCTTTCCTCTTATCCTAGTGCTATTATTAATCCAATATCTGCAAAACCAGAAGTCTGACTATCTACATAATCTTTAACTGCTGCTGATGTTGGAATAGTTGTATCGTTATCGTTAGAAGCAATAGTATCAGTTTCAGTTACAAGAGTAGAAGCGTCTATCTCTGTAGTTGTTACACCACTAACTGATAATTGACCTGCTGCTGCTGATAATGCAGTGCCTGCAATACCAGATACTAAATCTGCAATACTTTCTTTTTTAACAAGACTGCTATCGTCAGCGTCTATTATTGCAATTTCATCTGCTGCAACATTAACGGTAGCTGCTGCTACATCTAGTTTTACTGATCCAGCATTTACACTTGACCAAGTAGCGTCTACAACTTTACCTACTGCGTCCCAAATATCTTCAAAGTGTTGTTGCACTGGTGCAATTCTTACTTTGGAGTTTGCTGCATGTGTCAATCCAGATCCTGCTGCTGATCCAGTAAGGTATCTATTATCAACAGTTGTAGTTGCAAGTGAAGTAGCACCTATTGTGCTGTCTATAAAAATATATTCTCTTTGTGAACCACTATCTGGTTCTACTACTATATAACAAGGTGAAGATAAACCAGTAGTTGAAGCTACGTTAATGGTTGTATCTGTCGGTCCTAATGTAGTTGATAGCGTTGTCTCAAACGCATTCCTTGTAAATGTCTCTGCTGCTTTTCTAGTGTTTGCCATAATTTTCTCCTGCTAGTATATCACACACCAAATTCATATATACCTAATTGTCCAACTCCGAGAGAACCTAATGATGATACTTCTGATGTATCAACATTTTGTCTTTGTCCTCTTATCTGTATAGTACAGAATACCATAGTAGATCCTAGCTTTGTAATTTCTTGCACAGGTAACGTAATATTTTCTACAATTCCTCTAATGGTTTCTTCAGGTTTATATATATTTAATATAACTGATTTACCTTCTAATCTTTTCAAAGCATTAAATAATTTATTTCCAATACCTGGAATTACTTTTGCACGTTTTCCTGGACGTTCAATTCTGTCTGATACGTTTACTGGTATTCTTGCTATAACATCTTCTGGTTCTGGGAATGCACGAAAACTATAAGAATATACTTCAGGACTTTGTGTATTATCCGCACTTGCTTTAAGTGTTAACTTAGGTATTAACCATCTATCAATTACGTTTACCATAGGTATTTCTTCGCCTGTACCTTGTATCTGTGCATTAGTTAATGTTGTAAAATTTGTTATATAAGGTGCTGAAAAACTATCTAATTCATTCGCAAACTCTGCTAATACTTCAGCGCCAGAAGGCATAGGGTTTGTATATAACCTACCACCTACCCATTGCTTTGCTTGTGAAGTATAAAAATCTGCTGCGGAAAATACTATATACCCATCATCAACATACGTTGTTAATTCTTTTACTAGACCAACTTGATCAACTATAAAAAATAATCTATCGTTTGCTGCTGCAATACCTTTAATTAAACCATGTGTTCCTTCGTAATATAAATCTCTTGCGTATCCAAATGTAGGTAAATAAATTGTATAAAGTTGTGCTTCAGGTGAACCTAAACCTACACCTTGTTCAATAACTCCAAAATATATTTGATCACGTGTGTTAAAGAATGCAGTTGGACTTTTATCTACACTTGTATTTTCATCTCCGAATTGTTTTATTAATTGTCTTTGATCTAATGTGTATAAAACTCCATCTGTTGCAACTGTTGCTCTATATACTCTACCTATTTTACCGCTAGCTGTTGAAGACTGTGCTGTACTAAAAAAAACAATACCGTTACTTTCAGTCATGTCAACTATTTCTTCACCTTCAATATATGTTTGACCAGCTAAGATAAGACCAGAAGTTTGATCATCTTTTATAGAATAAATATATCCGTCATCTGAAGCAGCAAGTATAACTGATCCACCATCAATAACTGTTTTCCAATATGAACCAGCAGGTAAATCTTTTATAAGTCCAGGACTAGCTGTGCCATCTAACTCATGTAAATGACCGTCTGTATCTATAGCGATAATATAATTTTTAATATAAAATAAACCTGTATAAACATGTGATGAATGTAATCCCATGTAATTAGACCAACCACCACCAATGTTATCAAGGTCTAATTTTCTTACAATACTGTCAGTACCATTATTTAAACTAGCGTGTAATACGTGACCAACTAAAATTAATCCAGTTACATCAAATGCTGGACCTGCTGCATAAGGATCTGTTGTAGTCCATGTATTACCATTGTCTGATGAATAATGTATATCGTGTCCTTGTGCTACATATAAAACATCTTCATGTGATATGATATGTTGTTCCACTTCACTACTTGCTCTAGCTGATATTAATTCTGTACCGTGTAAAAGTTTAATACTGTATGCTTTTCCTTTATCATCTGCATTAGAAAATACATCTACACCTTTACTATCAAAAAACTTTCTATAATCATTTGGTCCCTGATTTCTTTGATGTGCTTGATCTAATCCTGCACCACCAGATAAATCTGACCTGCCATAAGATTGTCCAAATTCTGCTCTAAATTCTTCTGGTATTTGTGCTGTGTTAACTTGTTGTGCAGATAATGGTGCTGTTGTTATTGACAATTCTCTACCTGGTGCAACTGCAAGTCTAAGTAATACATCAGTAACACCGTCAGATATATTTGCTTGATAACCAAAAGCTAATGGTGTAGATACATTGGAAGTATTAGGTAATGGCATTAGGTAAAACTAATTCCGTACAACTCAACGCCTTGTGGAAAGCGTGATCTTTGTTCTCTCCTTGCTCTATCTAAAAGAACACCATAGTATCTAAGTAAAGCATTTCTAAGTCTTTCACCAGAACCAACTGGTATTCCTCTTTGTTCTAAATTCTCTGTAATATAATTTTGTGTTGTACTGTCAACATCTAATTCAGATAGTAACTGTGCTACTGCACCAACCATTACTATTTGCTCATGGAAATCTTCTAATCCACATACAGAGTTTAAATCATTAGCTTCAGCAGTTGGTCTTGTAAATTTAGAAGCATATACTACATAAACACTTTTACCACTAGCTGGTGTAGATGGAAATTGTACTGCTGCTTCTGTTGATGAAGGTGTAAAATCTGTAAGTAAAGTAAGTGGTATATCTTCATATACAGCAGTTGATGTTGAACTATTGTTTATCTTTGCTTGAAGTATTCTTGTCGTTCCTGCTGGCATTTCTACATAATTAGTTGAAGCAGTTGTAAGAGTTGTTTTCTTTACTGCGTATAGTGCAGGATACAAACCAATAACTTGATCTCCTATTGCGTTAGCTACATTAAGTCTTGGATATTTTGGTTTTAAAATTATATCTGTATCATTGGCATGTTCTGCTGCTGTAGAACCTAATCTTCCTCTTTCAATAGTCATTTCTTTAGAGACAGTATTAATATCTTCAACCATAATAAGTTCTTGATCTATTTCTAATACCGAACCAGCACCAATTAATTCTTCTTCTTCTGGCGTAAATAAACCTGTTTTATATTGAAGTGTTGTACCTGTATCAGTTAAACCTGTAGTAATACCATCATCTAATAAATCTGTATTAGCTACTTGTGATAATGGTTCTTGTTCTTCTACTGGACGTAAATATTCTCTGTATGTTCTATCTATAAGTTGACCGAATGTTGACATTATATACCAAAACTCCCTATTCCCATTTGCATAACGCCCATACCAACAAATGATAAATCAGGTAATAAATCTATATCTTCATCTAAAGGTAAACCACCTATAGTGTCTATAAGTAATGATCCACCTTCTTTTAAGGTAAGCACAATACCCATGCTACCTCCTAACTAGATGTTCTAAATAATAAAGTTATATCTCTATCAGCAACTTCAGCACTAGATGAAACTACTTTAAGCCAACCTTGTCCAGCAAATGCCCAACCACTTGGATCAACTCTTACTACATCTCCGTCTGTTGCTGTATAAGAAGTTGCTGAACCGTCTGTTTCAACTACGTCAACAAATGTTACGTTGTCTTTAGACCATTGAAAAGTAATGTTAGCACCTGTCATTGTTGGCAATACAATACCGCTAAGAAGCATGTTATCTACTTCTGCTGATGTACTTGCTGTACCACCTGATGAGATAGTTACTATTTCGCTTTTTGTTCTACCGTAAACCATGATGTTCCTATCTTAGCATATCAAAAGGACCGCTTATACAAATAAACGGTCCTGATGACTAAATTAATTAACCGATTACGTTATCGATTTGGCAATGGAATTGCTGTGGACCGAAGTCAAAAGCCATTTCCATATAAACTGCCTTAGCAATTCTTGCGTAATCTTGCTGATCAATGTCTCTTACAAACATTGTACCGTATCCTGGAATGTTCAAGAATACTGGTTTAACGAATGATAAGTCAACAATGAATGCTTGCTTTCCTGCTGTGCTACCTGTTGGTAGATAGTCAGATAAAGCTAATCCGATTTGACCAAAAGGAGTTACGATTGTATCAATGTTGACACCACCGACACTTCTGTCTCTTGGTAAAATACCATAATTAACTGATCCAACTGTTGCATTAACAAGCTCTTTGTTGAGATCCAATAACATTGTTGGTGACACGAAAAGTACTGGTTGTCTCATTGGCGCACCAGCGTCATATAACGCTTTCATTGCGTCTGCAATAATTTCCCAGTTAAGTTTTTGTGCTGCACCAGCACTAACGTGATCAACTGATGTTCCACCAGCTAGATCTTGATGTTCTTTAAGACCTCTCATCTGACGGTTACCTACAACACCATCATTGTAAGAAGCGTTAAATGCTGCCCATTCAACTTTCTTTGCTACTGTTTCAAGTAACAATTCCATTTGATAAGCAAGCTCATCTGTTATTGCGTTATTGCCTTCCAGCGCTAATGCTGGATCTGAATTTTTATAGTTGCCACTTAAATTAAACGGCACGATTTCTCCACTAGCTGCTTGTGCTGTGAAGGAGATTTGTACTGCTTCGTGGAAGATTTGAAGCACACCTTGTTGTGCTGCTCTGCTTCTTCCAGAGTAGTTTGGTTGACCGCCTTCGTCATCTGGTGATACAGATGAAACGGTAGCATTGTCTTGTTTTTGGAATTGGAAAAAAGTTGTGTTAGTTACAATTCCACCATTTAAACCTCCAGCAGCAGCAAGTAACGGAGTTCTATGCGGAGTAATTTTGAACAACTCGCCAGTAAAGTTATTAACGTCACTAGCTACTATTGGGTTAGCACCTGCTATTGCTGCCATTTTTAGTTATTCCTCTCCGAGATTTCTCTCTGTTAGTTTTTTTGCTGTTGTTGTAAAGCTACTTTTGCTTTAATTCTATCTTGTACAGAACCTTCCTGCATTATTCTGTTATACACGTCCTGTGTACTAGCAGGTTGTGAAGCTACTGATTGGTTCATGATGTTAGTTAACTTTTCATCACTAGCTGCAATTTTTTGTGCAGCTAAATCATTATTAGCTTGAACTGTTGTGTCTATGTTGTAGTTTTCTTTTAACCATGTACCTAGTTCTGAACTATCTGGTTTTCCATCATAAAGATCAAAAGCCATTTTGCCAGTTCCAGATGAAGGATCAAGTCCTACTTCCTTAAACAGAGATGTCTTTACGACACTCTTTAGTTCTTTATTTTCTTTCTCAACAGCGTTAAGTTTGTCTCTAAGACTTTTAATTCCTTCGCTGTCGTTAAATTGTTCTGTCATTTATTTCTCCTATATCTCCCACATATCACAATACGCCATTAAGGTGGGGTACATAATGGGTGTGGTTACAGTATTAAAACTTATATGCTGAATTGGCGCTGCAACTTACGCATACAACACCTCTGCGAATTTATTACGTAGGTAGAACGCAGGATCGCTACCTAGAATTTGGTGATCTATTATTTACATGGCGGATACTTCCTACGCCAGATGTAATTATTATAGCACAGATTTTATGAGTTGCTTAACTTTTTCTATAAATACGTAAAATTTATAATACTTCATTTTACGTTCACGTTTTTTAAGTTGACGTTCTAAATAAGGTTTTCTCTTGTGATCGAATTTATCAAAAGGCATTATGCTTCAACAAGTCCTGTTACACCAGCTTGTGTAACTGCTGCACCACCTTCACGTGTGAATGCTGTAGCTTGTTCTGCTTCAAGTCTTTGTCTTAATCTTTGTGATACACCTTCTCCAAATACTTCACTCTCAATAAATTCTGATAATCCAAATATATCTTCTCTACCAGTAAACCTACTTGATATACGTTGCAATCTTCCTAGTTGTGTTTCAGCTCTAGCAGCTAATTGTTGTGCGCCAGTTCCTGTAACACCAGCACTTAATAATCTTTGTGCTTGTTCTTTAGATATAGCAAAGTCTTGTTCTTTAAATGCACCACCTATTTGTGATATTTCTACACGTTGTGAAATAATATCTGCTGATACATTCTCATCAATAAAGCTAGCAAAGATAGCTTCATCTGTTATATCTTCTGTAGTAGGGAATATACCTGGATAGTTTTCTACGTAATATGTTTTAACTGCGTCAAACTGTGGGAATAATGTATTGTATGCTACGTTTAATCTTCTACCAAACTTATCAGGATCAACATCATTTTTAAATAGCTGTGTTATCTTATCTTTAAAATATTCTGGATTAAGATTATATTGTTCAAGTTGTCCATAGAAATCTTCTTTCATCTTTACATATTGAAGTTC
>Ga0222713_10000538_pt1 | contig 42910 bp, 42 predicted proteins | sample C33_649DmetaG_FD_165061 | JGI IMG/M metagenome (GOLD analysis project Ga0222713, IMG submission 165061) | Estuarine water microbial communities from San Francisco Bay, California, United States - C33_649D | ecosystem: Environmental > Aquatic > Marine > Unclassified | place: USA: California... | reverse complement strand
ATCAAACTCTCCGTTGTATAATAACTTCGAATTTTAAGAGCTCGAGTATGTTTGTTTTTATTCTTAAAAACGCTGTTTCCTTATTTCTCAATACTTCAAAGAACTTGTCTTATGTAATCAGTAAGAATTCCCATCCCTACTCATCTTTCAACATTTTAACCCTCAATAACTACAGACCGTTGTCTCAATTGCGGGGTGCAAAGATATGCACAGTTTTTGGTTTGACAATACTTTTTTGAAAGAAATTTTAATTTTTTTTTGACTAGAAATATAACTAGTTGATTTATAGTTCTATTTGAACAGAACTTTTTATGGTAAAATTTCAAGCTGTGCGCGTAGAGACGCAATTGTCTCATGTTGCAGTAATGCCGCAAGGCTTGCTCCTTTGAGCGAATCTTCAGAGATGGCAAATGTGATTTGCGGAAAATCTTCTAAATAAACGCTTTGATCCTCATCCAAAATAATGGTCCAGGATTGTTTATTGGTATAACCGTTTTGCCAAGTAGCAAGCACAACCATAATTCCTGCGATCATTTGCGATTTCAAAGACCATTCACCTTTGAAACGTACCTCTGCTAAGAAGAGCCCTAACTGATCGTTCAATATGCGTTGATCGGAAGAATCAAATGTATAGTATGCCGGAAGTATTTGTTTGAGTAAAAAAAGATCATTTGTTGAGAGCACGACACGCTCCACACGATTGTTATTTGACCGAGCCTGAGCAAACCACTTACGCATCGCAAATAGAAGCAGGATCAAGACAAGAATGCCAGTTAATTTGGCAAGCAAGAAAAAATCAAGCCAGATAAAAAATGGAATGCTTAGTAAGAGTAGCGCAAACAGTGACAACCAAAATTTAAACCGGTAATTATTCGGCGATCCACTTGTCATTGCGCATCTCTCCTTTGATGGTTACATTTTTAGTGCGTGCGTAATCTTCGGCTGCAAGCAACATTTGCTCGCGGGTGTCACGACGTATCAGAATTGCTGAAGAACCCTGTGATTTAACTTCAATATAAAATCCGTTGCGTAATCTTGCTGGTTTGGTAGGAGGTCTGCCCATGATGTAATGCTAATTTTGATAAGATTTTGACAATGTAACTATTATTTTTAAATATTGTTCATTGTTTAACAAAAATCATGCCTTAATTAAACATCAAGAGGAAAGAACTAACTTTGTATTATGTTACAATTTGATCGACTTGGTTACTTCTTGCCACAAGGCCATCTGTTTTCTAATGTAAGTCTGCAAATAAATAAAGGAGATCGTGTTGGGTTAGTTGGGAAAAACGGGGCTGGCAAGTCCACTTTACTGCGCATACTTTCTGGGGTCATTAAACCTACTGACGGACAAGTTCATTTTCAGAAAAATTTGAAATTTGGATTTCTAACCCAAGATATTATCATTGAATCTGAAAAATCTGTCTATGATTTCCTCTTTTATTCCAATGAAGAGCTTAATTCGATAAGAGATAGAATTGATGATATCAATCACCAACTCACCATACGCACCGATTACCAATCAGATTCTTATTTAAATCTTCTTGACGAGCTCAGCGAACTCAATCATCGATTCTTGGTCATGGACGGTTACCAGTGGGAAGAGAAAATAAAAGCCACTTTAGAGGGTTTAGGCTTTAGTAATGAAGACCAACAAAAGCTCATTTCGGCATGTTCTGGCGGATGGAAAATGAGAGCGGAACTTGCGCGAATTTTGGTCAATGCACCTGATATACTCTTATTAGATGAGCCTACCAATCATCTCGACATTCTATCGATCAGTTGGCTTGAAAAATACCTCCAAAATTTTGAAGGCGCAGTCATTTTGATCTCTCACGACCGCTTGTTTTTGGACAACGTCAGTACAAGAACGCTTGAAATTTCACGGCAGCAAATATTTGATTTTCCTTATGCCTATTCAAAATACAAAGCGCTAAGAGCGGAAGAATTACAAAGACTCGAACAGGCAAAAAAACAACAAGATAAAGACATCAAGCACACCGAAGAACTCATTGAAAAGTTCAGGGCAAAAAAAAATAAAGCAGCATTTGCGCAATCATTGATTAAAAAACTAGATAAAACCGAACGCATCAGTGTCGAAAAAGATCAAATTGCCCGCCTCAAATTGCGTTTTCCATTGGCCGTACAACCAGGGAAATGGGTGCTCGAAATAGACAGCTTGGGCAAAAGCTATGACAATCGCTGCTTATTCAAAGAAGTATCGATTACTGTCGGCAGAGCCGAAAAAATTGCCTTATTGGGCCCAAACGGCGTAGGAAAGTCCACACTTTTAAAAGCCATTATGGGTGTCATCACACATGAAGGCAAAGTAACTACCGGACACAATGTTCAAATCTCTTATTTTGCCCAAGATCAAGCAGAAAAACTAGATCCCAAACTCAGCATTTACGATACCGTAGACCTTATCGCTAAAGGAGATTTGCGCAAAGATTTACGCAGTATTTTGGGTGCCTTTTTATTTTCTGGCGAAGACATTGATAAAAAAGTAGCTGTGCTTTCTGGAGGCGAGCGCACCAGACTAGCTCTTTGCTGTTTGCTTTTGAGCCCCTCTAATTTTCTGATTCTCGATGAGCCAACCAATCACCTAGATTTACAAAGCAAAGAAGTGCTCAAAGAGGCTTTATTACATTACGAAGGTACGTTTATCATTGTTTCGCATGACCGTGAATTCGTTGACGGCATGAGTAACCGAATTTGGGATATTGAAAATCAAGGCGTTCAAATTCATCATTTCAGCCTTCAAGAGTATTTGAACTACAAAACGGCAAAAACCAATCAAGATCCAAAAATCGGCAAGCCTAGTCTTATACAAAAAGTAAATCAACCCACCGCTACAGAAAAAACAAAAATCGATAAGACCCAGCAAAAGTTAAAAAAAGAGGTGCAACAAATTGAACAGAAAATAGACGCTCAAGAAGCAGCCATCAAAGAAATTGAAAATGAACTGAGTATTGCCGACTATGACCAAAAAGAACAATACAATGCCATCCTTAATCGTTATGAACAAGAAAAAGCAAAACTAGATTTGCTTTATCAACAGTGGGAACAAAAATCTGCGGCGCTTTAATGCCACAGAAAATATTTAATTTTGTGAGGTGAGAAATCTAATTGTCTTCTTGTTTGGAATGTTATTGCTATCATCTAAATGCAACAACCTCAACCAGCATCCAGTGCCCTTTGTACCTGTGGATGTCACTATTGACATTCAACTCCCAAGCTATTCTGACCTTCAGGGAGTTGGAGGCTGGACCTACCTCAATGGTGGCTCACGTGGCATCATTGTTTACCGCAAGGGTATTGACGAATTTGTGGCATTTGACCGACATTCGCCAGCCGATATAGATGGTAGCTGCCCTGCCCCACTTTTCCCCGACGACCAGAACTTCCTTCAACTCATTGATTCATGTAACAATGCTACCTTTTCGCTTTACGACGGATCTTCCATAAGTGGGAGCATCTACGGACTCCGACAATATGCAACTCAATTCAATGGCAACAACCTTTTAAGGGTTTACAACTAAAATAAATGGCAGATATTAAAGTAACAATAATTGACCGAGAGGGTATGAGTCACGAACTCGAAGGCCCGACTGACATGAATATGAATGTCATGGAGCTTTGCAAAGCCTACGAACTACCTGTCAAAGGTGAATGTGGAGGAATGGCCATGTGTGCTACATGCCAATGTTATTTGGAATCAGATACCGACTTACCCGAGCAAAGTGATGCCGAACTAGACATGCTTGATCAAGCCTTCTTTGTTAAAGCCAATAGCCGTTTAGGGTGTCAGATTCATTTAGATGAATCTATTGACGGCATTGTTCTGCGTCTTGCCCCGGAGCAAGATTAATTTAATTTCGCGGCAAATACTTTTCTGAATTTCTCCACCTTGGGGCGAACAACGCTTTGGCAGTAAGGATTGCCCGGGTTATTTTCAAAATAATTATGGTGGTAATCTTCGGCCTCGAAATAATTGTTTAGCGCGACAATTTGAGTCACAATTGGTTTATCCCATACTTTTTCCTTTGCTAACTGATCAAGATACAGCTCAGCGCGTTGTTTTTGAAACTCGCTATGATAAAAAATAACCGAACGGTACTGAGTTCCTATGTCATTGCCTTGTCGGTTGAGCTGAGTTGGGTCGTGAACAAACCAAAAAACTTCTAACAATTCATCATAGGAGACAACTTGAGGATCAAAAACAACTTGTGCCACCTCGGCATGTCCAGTTTGACCCGTACACACCTCCTTGTAACTTGGGTTTGGTGAGTGCCCACCAGCATAACCTGGCACAACCGATATTACGCCTTTCAAGTCTTTAAAGCAGGCCTCAATACACCAAAAACAACCTGCTCCAAAAGTGGCCAACTCATAATTTTTGTTATTCACTTGTGCATTTTCTTGTTGCCCCTCATGGCCATTTTCAATAAAATTCAATGAAGCAGAATTGATGCAATAGCGCAAGCCAGTAGGATTAGGGCCATCATTAAAAACATGTCCCAGATGCGCATCACAATTTCCGCACCTGATTTCAGTACGAACCATACCGTGTGATTGATCCAAAATCTTTTTGACATTTCCTTTGGTCAATACATCATAAAAGCTAGGCCATCCTGAGCCGCTATCGTATTTTGTCTCACTAGAAAAGAGGGGGGCATCGCACGCTACACAGAGATAGGTTCCCTTTTGATGGTGGTCCCAATACTTACCTGTAAAAGGGCGTTCGGTACCACCATTTACTACATAACATACATTTTCTGGAAGCGCACGCCCATTGAAAGTATTGACTTTATTTTCATTCTGAGGGTCATCTTGACCGCATGAACTTAAACTGATAAACATAATGAATACAAATATAGGTTTCATACATGAATAACAAAATTGCATTGGTTTAGTTTAACTACTTTTGCAACTCATGTTTAGAACCTATCCGAGAGATTTCTGGCGAATTAGCGCTAGTATGTTTTTTTTCATTCTGAGTTTCAATCTGATCTTACCGGAGATGAATGCATACATTACCCTTTTAGGGGGGCAAACTTGGAAAGGCAGTATCATATTTCTTTTTTCAATAGCTGCTGGACTATCAAGACCTTTTGCAGGGAAACTTGCGGATCTTATCGGAAGAAAAAAAAGTATTTATATAGGGATTTTGATTTCATTGATCATCTGCCTGAGTTATCCTTTTTTCGAGTTTTTAGGAATCTTTTTATTGTTAAGATTTCTACATGGTCTCAGCGCGGGTTTTGCTCCTACGGGAGCCACAGCGCTCGTAACTGATATTTTACCTTCAGATAGAAAAGGGGCTGCGATGGGGCTATGGGGCACCTTTATTTCCTTGGGTATTGGAGTTGGTCAAGCGCTTGGCTCTTACATCTTTGCAATATCTAATTTTGAAATATTATTCTATTGTGCAGGTTTTTTTTCCCTCTGTGCTTTTCTCTTTGTAATTCCCATCAAAGAAACCCTTCCATCACCCCTACGATTCAAATTTGCCCATCTTCGAGTCAAGTGGCAAGATGTTTTTGAACCCAGCGTTCGAAACGCAGCTGCCATCATGCTATTTACAGCCATAAGCTCTGGTGTAATATTTGTGCTCTCCCCTGACCTATCCACGTATTTCAACATAGAAAATAAAGGGTATTTTTTTGGAATATATGTGTTATCTACGATCATAATGCGTTTGGCATTTTCGTCCATCTCAGATAGAATTGGCCGCAAAGAAACATTGGTCATCGGATGCACAGTACTCGTACTGAGCATGTCATTGCTCGCGCTATCCGAGGGAATGATGAGCTACACCCTGGCAGCCGTCTTTTTTGGCTTGGCCACCGGTATTTCAAGCCCAACCTTATTTGCTTGGACTGCAGATCTGAGCCCTTCCAAACGCAGAGGATCAGGAGCTGGCACCCTATTTTTAGCCTTAGAGCTCGGCATATTAGTTGGGTCAGGACTCACGGTTTTTATTTACAAGAACACCCTTCAAAGTGCACAAAACTGCATTTGGGTTGCAACGTTCTTTGCTTTGATTGCAGTTGTATTATTGGTCAAAGATATCAACAAAACTAAGCAAGGTGTTTTGAATCGAGGTAGCGTTTCATCGCATAATGACCCAAGTAAATAAGGGGCGTAAGTAAGATCGCAATGATAATTTTGAGTGCATAGTTTGTTGGGGCAACCTCAAAATAAGTTTCCAATGACATTGCTCCAGGCAATACAAAACCTATGTAAAGAACAATATATGAATCAATCAATTGAGAAAGAAGTGTACTACCCGTACTCCTTAGCCAAATGAATTTATTTCCGGTTTTCTTCTTAATTTGATCAAAAACAAAAGCGTCTAGGAGTTGTGATACTAAAAATGCAATGATACTACCTATAATGACCGCTTGGGCTTGACCAAAAACTAAATCATAAGCTTTATTGGTGGCGAGTTTAGACCCCGCAATTTCTACGGCTGGAACTGACATTGATAACCCAACAATTAAAAAGCAATAGGCAATCAGCCCAGCAGTAATCCACGAGAGTCTGCGCACAGCTTTTTGCCCATAAAACTCATTGAGTAAATCTGTCAAAAGAAAAACTACCGGCCAAGGTAATATGCCGACTATAGTTACAAAAGGCCCAAATTTTTTACCAAAAAACCAACCTTCGATGGGGATTTCAATGAGTTTGTTGCTGATCAATTCAGCGGTTACTGCATTGGTCACAAAGAGGCCTGCCAAAATAACAAAGAGCCACTGCCTTCGCTCATTGAGTTTTGGATTTTCCATCTCTTTTTGTTTAAAAATTATGGCGTTCCGTAGTCAAGACGTTTGGTCTTGACATAACGTTGAATGTAATATTGCGAGGTTTTGAAATTGTCTATTCGCACGCCTGAATTGGCCGAATGAATGAATTTTATAGCCTCGGGCGTCACCTCAATGACAAGCGCCACATGACCCACTTGTGTGGAATTTACATTACTTCCTTTGAAAAACATGAGGTCTCCGGGTTGAATATCTGAAAGCTTTACAGTTGTGCCTAGTTCGGCCAACCCATAGCTTGTTCGTACCAAATCGAAACCAAAATTGCCAAATATATAATTAATGAATCCAGAACAATCAAAACCCGATGGCGTAGTTCCTCCATAACGATAAGGCACCCCCAAAAATTTCTTTGCATAGTTAATGATGGCATCAACTTGCGGATCATTGGCAGGGGGTTTGGTTGTTTGCCCATTTGCCTTGAGGGAAACAATTAAAAAAGTGCAAACAAGAAATGTTTGAAATAATTTCATTTTCTGTAAGTCAGTGCAAAAATAATAATTATTTTCGAATAATATTTAAGTAAGTACATGCCTTTATCTGAAAATCAAACACTTAGCAAATTATACTACAGCATTGGTGAAGTTGCACAAATTTTGAACGTAAGCACCTCACTTTTAAGATTTTGGGAGAAGGAATTTAATCTAACCGTTTCAAAGAAAAACAAAAAAGGAAACCGCTTATTTTCAGTTAAAGAAATTGAACAAATCAAGCGCATCTACCACTTTGTTAAGGTGGAGGGCTACACCCTAGAGGGTGCTAAAAAAGCGCTCAAACAAAAAGGAAGTGAGCTCCTTCAAACCCCGCTCCATTCTGAATCTTCTGCTCAATTATCTACTGTCAATAATGCAAAAGATTTTTCTGATATCATTTTGAAACTTGAGGCAGTCAAGGCCCAGTTATTGCGTCTTGCTATTGAAAAGCAACAGGAGCAAATTGCACCCGTCAAGAAGCGCAATAACGAAAAATCCAAACCCTCATCTGAGCTGCCGACGCTTTTTGATTTTTAGCAAAATCAAAGTTGATTTTGGCAAAATTTCTCAAAATAAAATTTTGCATCCACCATTTTGTTTCCGTACCATGAGCATACTTCACCGTCAATTAGCCTGATCTTTGATTGCGGGAAAAGTTCCTGCAAATGAGCAAAGTGCTTTTCCTCAAATGGGTACGGTTCTGTGCTCAAGAACAAATAATCAGGAGCCAATTGCATTTCACAGTTTTCATTCAATAAGTCGTCTAAATTAGGATAGCGCTCCAAAGGACAAGAATTTACAAACCCAAACTTGCTTAGTAAGGAATGAATGTAAGTATTTGTACCCACAACAAAATATGGATCTTTCCAAATGAAGTATAGAAAGTGTGCCCCTTTACCAACCGCTTGGGCTTCTTTAAATGAGTTTTGGATTTGAATGACAAGTTCTTGTGATTTTTCAATTTTACCCACTTTTTCACCAATCAACAAAAGAGCCGCCAGAGCTTCTTCTACAGAGTTGATATCAGTCAATAAAACATCATATGTCAAGGCCAGAGCTTGTATGTCTGTTTGTGTATTCTCCTCTTTATTTGCAATGATGAGTGTTGGCTCTAGCGAGTGAATTGTTGCCATATTTACACTTTTTGTACCACCCACCCTTGTTTTTTGCTGCCACCAAGCATGTGGATGAATACAAAATTTAGTTATGCCAACTATTTCTCGATCCAAACCGAGTGCCCAAAGATACTCCGTGAGGGAAGGAACAAGTGAAATAATACGCATACGCATTAGATTTGCTATGCCATGGCCGCAATGACATCATAACGCGAAACGATATGATGCTTGCCATCGGCCAATTCTACCAAAACAGCCGGTACTTGCTTTGAAATTAGCTTACAAAGCTCCTCTACAGAAGTACTTGGCTGCACCACTGGAAAAGGACTAGCCATTATCGATGATAAAGGAGCATCGCGCAGCGAAGGATTATCCACTAGCAATTGATACACATGACTATCGTCTACAGATCCTACGAATTGTCCATCTTTCATTACAGGGATTTGAGAAATATCGAATGTTCTCATTTTCGCTACCGCATGTGAGACAAGTTCTTCGGCATACAATGAAACCAAAGGCTTTTTGCCGTGCTTGGCAACCAAATCAGCTGCAGTAAGTATTTCCTCTTCTAAAAATCCACGCTCGCGCATCCAATCGTCATTGAAAATTTTACCAACATAACGGCTGCCATGATCATGAAACAAAACCACTACCACATCGTCAGCCTTCAGGTGCTCACTCATCTGCAACAAGCCTTTGATAGCTGCTCCAGCAGAGTTTCCAACAAAAATCCCTTCTTCCCGAGCTAACCTTCTGGTATACACAGCGGCATCCTTATCGGTGACTTTTTCAAAATGATCAATCACATCGAAATCTACGTTGGCCGGGAGGATATCCTCACCAATACCTTCGGTGATATAGGGGTAAATCTCATTTTCATCGAAGATACCGGTCTCTTTGTATTTTTTAAATACGGATCCGTAGGTGTCAATGCCCCAAATCTTGATGTTGGGATTTTTTTCTTTGAGGTATTGCCCTACTCCTGAAATGGTGCCTCCAGTGCCAACACCAACAACAAAGTGAGTGATCTTTCCTTCGGTTTGTTCCCAAATTTCTGGACCCGTCTGCTCATAATGGGCTGTTCTATTAGAAAGGTTGTCGTATTGATTGACATACCAAGAATTTGGAATTTCATTGGCTAAACGCCTCGAGACAGAATAATACGAACGCGGGTCTGAAGGTTCAACAGCCGTTGGGCAAACAACCACCTCTGCACCAACAGCTCGTAAAATATCCATTTTCTCTTTGGATTGCTTGTCGTTAAGCACACAAATGAGTTTATATCCTTTAATGATGCAAGCCAAGGCCAAGCCCATGCCGGTATTACCAGAGGTGCCTTCAATTACTGTTCCACCCTTCTTAAGTAAGCCCGCTTTCTCAGCATCTTCAATCATTTTTAAGGCCATGCGGTCTTTGACAGAATTGCCTGGATTGGTTGTTTCTACCTTGGCAAAGACTTGGGAAGGAATTTGTTTGGCTAATTTGTTGATCCGAACCAAAGGAGTGTTGCCAATAGTTTGGAGAATATTGTCGTAGACTTTCATAAATGATGTTTGCACAAAGGTAGTCATCTGATTGAATTCACTAATTTTAGACCATGCAAAAATTGTATTCTCTCTTTGTCATATTGTTATTAATGGGGTCTGTTACTGCCCAAGTATGCCCCATTTTACCCAACCCTGTGGTTTATCAAAAAGCCAATGGACAATTTGTTTGCAGTGGCACACTCCTCATAGACCCCGCAGGAATTACTCCAGATTTAGGACAAGCCCTTAAGGATTATGCCCTTTGGACAAAAGGCATCTCGGTAGCACCTTTTGTCCAAAATTCAATGATTCAATTTAAAAAATTACAAAATGTCATTGAAGACTCCTACAGTATAAACATTGCAGATAGAATTACTATTTCTTATTCGAGTGATGCATCATGTTTTTATGCATGGGTTTCTTTGTTGCAATTGGCTCAAATAGAAGAAGGGCAATTGATATTTCCAAAATGCTTTGTAAAGGATTATCCAAAATTTCAATGGAGAGGACTACATTTAGATGTTGCAAGACATTTTTTTACAGTCGATGAAGTCAAACGCTTCATAGACCTTATGGCCTATTATAAATTCAACATCCTGCACTGGCACCTCACCGATGACCAAGGCTGGCGCATTGAAATTAAAAAATACCCTCTACTGACTACCGTTGGCGCCTTTAGAGATTCTACACTACAAAACCATTACACAACAACCCCTCGCACCTTTAATAAAGAACGCTACGGAGGCTTTTACACCCAAGAACAAATCACAGAAATTGTGAACTACGCTGGAGCTAAATTTATCTCCGTCGTTCCTGAAATTGAAATGCCTGGACACGCCAGAGCAGCCCTTGCTGCCTATCCTCAATTTTCATGTACTGGGCAGGCCCAAGGTGTAGAAGGTCTTTGGGGTGTATTTGACGATATTTTTTGCGCACAAGAGGCAAGTATTGAATTTTTGCAGGATATACTAGACGAAATTATCCCCTTATTTCCCTGTCAGTATGTGCATATAGGTGGAGACGAGGCACCCAAAACTCGATGGAAAGAATGCCCAAAATGCCAAGCGGTAATAAAAGACAAAGGACTCCACGACGAACACGAATTGCAAAGTTATTTCATTGGCCGAATGGATACTTTTTTAACACAAAAAGGCAAAAAACTCATTGGCTGGGATGAAATTTTAGAAGGCGGGCTTTCACCCAACGCAACGGTGATGTCTTGGCGCGGATACGATGGCGGAAAAGCCGCAGCAGCCCTAGGGCATGAGGTAGTGATGTGCCCTGGTTCTCATTGTTATTTTGACCATTACCAAGGCCGAAATGCAGCTGAACCATTGGCCATTGGTGGCTATACACCTCTTGATCGGGTCTATGAATTCAACCCCATTCCGACAGACATGAGCGCTGAAGATGCCTCTTATGTAATAGGAGCGCAAGGAAATCTCTGGACTGAATACATTGCCAATATGGCGCAATTGGAGTACATGGCTTATCCTCGGGCAATAGCATTAAGTAACGTCTTGTGGTCCCAAAGTGCAGCCTCATACGAAAGCTTTTTACATAACTTAATCTCTTTTCATTTTCCATTTTTAAAAAGCAAAGGGGTAAATTATTCCAAGACAGCAACTATGCCCGAGCTAAGCACAACGCGCGGTGAAAATGGGGGAATTGTGATTCAGAGCATTCCTGCAAAAGGAACCATGGAAGACACGCTGCTTCTTTGGGAAATTCCAGCAGCCAAAAGAAAAACCAACGACTTGCTCATGCATTGGTCAGAATATGTAATACAGGAATATCAGCCTAGTGTGAATCAAATCAGTGTTATTCAACACAAAGCCCTTGGTGCGCAAATTGTATTTCAAACGCCCCCAAGTCCTAAATACGACAACGGCAGCCTTACGCTTGTCGATGGCCAACTTGGTGCCCGCCCTTGGAAGGGGAACCAATGGTTAGGATTTGATACAGATAGCGTCAGTTTTGACATTATTTTTGACAAACCCATCAAGGTCAAAGAAGTCCGAATCCATACTTTGCATGACCCAAACAGCTGGATTTGGGCGCCTCAGACTTATATGATAGGCCTCAATAAGTTTGGTGTTGTTAGTGAGCAGGCCTGTGGTTATTCAACAGATGAAACTATTGTCATCGAAGAAACAGACAAGAAAGTAAAGCAAATTCATGTGACCCTCCGTGGGCTTTCAAAAATTCCGCAAGGTCAGCCAGGCGCGGGAAATACGCCATGGCTGTTTTTGGATGAGATTGAAATTCGCTAAGACTGAACGCTCATCATCAATTATCAGGGGATGATACCCAAACGTACGGCATGCACTATGATCCCTGCTGTATTGCGCACGTCAAGTTTTTCGATAATACGCATTTTGTGAGTTTCTACAGTGCGGGGTGAAATCTGCAAATCGTGGGCAATTTCTTTGCAAGTTTTTTCTTGACAAATACCTCTTATCACATCGATCTCGCGAGCAGTGATGCGCTCAAGCAACTGTATGGTGCGCCGCTGAGCATCTAACATGCGTTTGGTGTTGGGATGTAAATAAGAGTGTTGAAAAAAAACCTGTCTGAAGGCCGCCACTGCCTCTTCATGCATATTCCATTTATTGACCATGCCTTGAAAACCCCACTTGAAATACAAAGGCACCATTGCCGATTTAAAGTTTGGTACAAGCAAGATAAATTTAGCATGTGGCCAGGCAGACATCCAAAATTGAAGGTAAGCTTGGTCGAGATCTGCCAATAATTCGGCTTCGATCATGATCACATTGATTGCTGTGCCACTGTAGCGCGCTCGAAAATCACTCAAGCTCGAAGCTTCGCCAACCCATTCAAAATCGTTGCGTGGCTCAAGCAAAGCACGAAGGCCAGATCTAAAAATTACATTTGTTTCGATAAAAGCCACGCGAATGCGGGCACCCAAATAATTACTCATACAACTTGCATTTTATTGGTGCGTAGACCAGGTTTAGAATTAATACAAGTAGTTTTGTTTCATGTCTCAAAAATAGAGTGCGTACACCAAAATGGGTTCAGTAGATAGACGGATATCTCCAAAATAAAGTTGCATCTAATTACTTAACTCAAGTCAATACCTTGGCATTTGAAGAAGTGTATCTTTGGGCTATGAATAGAAGAGATTTTACATACCTCCTCACTTTAAGCACTTTAGGGATGAAAATCAATACACTCAAAGACCTATCAAATTGGAGCGCTTCGCTAAAAAACTCGAATAGGTTGCCAGCACTTTTTATAGGGCATGGCAATCCAATGAATGCCATTGAAGAAAATCAGTTTGTCCGAGAATTCAGGACTGTGGCCAAATCACTTGAAGAAATTCAAGCCATTTTAGTAGTTTCCGCACATTGGCTCACCAGAGGTACTTCAGTTACGGCCATGAGCCAGCCACGTACCATTCACGATTTTGGCGGATTCCCAAAAGCACTTTTCGAACAGCAATACCCAGCCCCAGGATCGCCTGAACTTGCACAGCAAATTGTCAATGCAGTCAGCTCGCGGCATGTGCATCTAGATCATGAATGGGGATTAGACCACGGCACCTGGACGGTACTCAAACACATGTATCCGCAGGCGAATATTCCGGTAATACAATTTTCTATTGATGTAAACAGCTCTTTAAAAGCGCATTATGAATTAGCCAAAGAACTTAAAAATTTGCGCTCCAAGGGGGTTTTAATCATCGGGTCAGGGAACATTGTACATAATTTACGAGCAGTAGATTTTAGTCGCATCAACGAAGTGGGCTATGGTTATGATTGGGCCCATCAAAGCAGAGCCTTTGTGAATGAACGCATTCAAAAACGAGAATTTGATGCTTTACTCAATTTAGATGAGGCCCCAACGGCCATCAAAATGGCTGTCCCCACTACGGATCATTACATCCCCCTACTCTATACCCTTGGCTTGACTGATGCTAGAGATGAAATACAATTTTTTAACGATGAATTACTTGCTGGAAGTTTGAGCATGACTTCAATTAAAATTGGCTAGAAATTATTTCAAATTAAACCATCCTTCCTTAGGGATGTTTTATCTTTGTATCATTAAATCAGTAGCATGTCACAAAGAAACTGGCAATCCATCAAGAATTATCAAGACATCAAATTTGAGTTTTTTGAAGGAATTGCAAAAATTACCATCAATCGGCCTCAGGTATACAATGCATTTAGGCCAGAAACCAATTTTGAAATGCTCGATGCCATGCACATTTGCAGAGAACGAGCAGATATCAATGTAGTTGTGCTCACAGGCGAAGGAGACAAGGCCTTTTGTTCGGGTGGAGATCAGAATGTAAAAGGTGTGGGTGGCTACATTTCTGAAAACGGTGTGCCACGACTCAATGTACTAGATTTACACAAGGCTATTCGCTCTTTACCTAAGCCGGTTATTGCCATGGTCAATGGATATGCCATTGGTGGTGGGCACGTGCTGCACGTCGTATGCGACCTCACCATCGCATCAGAAAATGCTCGATTTGGACAAACAGGGCCTAAAGTCGGGAGTTTTGATGGTGGATTTGGTTCTTCCTTTTTAGCCAGACACGTAGGCCAGAAAAAAGCTAGAGAAATTTGGTTTTTGTGCAACCAATATACCGCAAAAGAAGCCGAGGATATGGGTATGGTCAATAAGGTTGTCCCATTAGAGCAGCTCGAAGATACAGTAGTCGAATGGTCTAAAATCATCATGAAACGAAGCCCTTTAGCTATTCGCATGATCAAACGCGCCATGAATGCCGAACTCGACGGCCAACATGGCCTAATGGAACTCGCAGGAGATGCCACCCTATTGTATTACCTTACCGAGGAAGCGCAAGAAGGAAAGCATGCATTCTTGGAAAAACGAGATCCAGATTTTCAACAATACCCTAAATTTCCATAAGATGGATATCAATCAACTAGCACCTCAAAAACTTTGGACTTTCTTTAGCGCCTTAAATGCGGTTCCTCGTCCTTCAAAAAAAGAAGAACGCGTCATTGAATTCATGCTCAAATTCGGGCAAAGTCTGAATTTAGAAACCTTACGTGATGAAATTGGAAACGTAATTATAAAAAAACCTGCCACTCCAGGAATGGAAAAATGCCAAACGGTCATTCTCCAAAGTCATTTAGATATGGTGCATCAAAAAAATGCCCAAACTACATTTGACTTTGATAATCAAGGCATTGAAATGTTTGTTGATGGAGATTGGGTTCGTGCAAATGGCACAACACTCGGTGCCGACAACGGTATAGGCGTTGCAGCTATAATGGCAGTACTCCAAAGTAATGATATTCCACACCCTGCTCTAGAAGCATTCTTTACCATAGATGAAGAAACCGGAATGACAGGAGCCAAACAAATGGATGCTACACTATTGAGTGGAACCATCTTGTTGAATCTCGATACCGAAGACGACGATGAACTTTCAGTGGGCTGTGCCGGAGGCATTGATACCAACACGTATTTCTCTTACGAACAGCAAGCCGTTCATACCCATAGCCAATTGATGCAAATAGAGCTCAGTGGCTTACTTGGTGGGCATTCTGGCATGGACATAGACAAAGGTCGAGGAAATGCCAATAAATGGATGGCACGCTTGCTTTGGGAACTGAGTCAAGTAACTAATTTCCAACTACTTGAATTCGATGGCGGCAGCTTAAGAAATGCCATCCCAAGAGAAGCCACCGCTAAAATAGCCGCTACACAATCAAAAGAAATCATCAATTTTGTAGGTGCATTCGAAAAAACGCTCAAAGAAGAATACCAACTCATTGAACCACACTTTAAACTTGAAGTGCATCCCGTAGCTGATGCCAAAGAGGCTGTCAGTGCAGGTGACCAAATAAAAATCCTAGCTACGCTTTGCAGTGTACATAATGGCGTTTTTCGCATGAGTCCGGACATAGTAGGATTAGTAGAGGCCTCTTCTTCATTGGCAAGAGTGGTGATCAAGGATGGAAAATTCACCACCCAGTCTTTGCAAAGAAGTTCGGTTGAAAGCACCAAAAAGGAGGTAAGTATGGCTTTGCGTTGCGCATTTGAGAACATGGGTGCTACGGTGGAGCAAAGTGGTGATTATCCGGGATGGAAACCAAATTCCAAATCTGGAATATTAAAATTAATGAGCGCTCAATATATTGAATTATTTAATGAAGAACCAAAAGTAAAAGCCTGTCATGCAGGATTGGAATGCGGTTTGCTTAGTGAAAAACTTCCGGGGGTTGACATGATCTCCTTTGGCCCAAATATCAGGGCTGCACACTCCCCTGACGAGTGCGTTCAAATTTCGTCAGTTCAAAAATTTTGGACTTACCTTTTACATACCCTCAAACACATCCCAACAGCCTAAGACATGTCATCAAATCTCCATACTATAGAAGAAGCCATTTTGGAAATCCAACAGGGCCGTGTTGTCATTGTTGTCGATGACGAAGACCGTGAAAACGAAGGTGACTTTCTTACAGCCGCGCGCAATGCGACACCCGAACTCATCAATTTTATGGCCACGCATGGCCGTGGGCTTATTTGTGCACCTATCAGTGAAGAACGTTGTGATCAACTCGGCTTGGAAATGATGGTGCGCAACAATTCAGCGGCCTATGAAACTCCATTTACTATCAGTGTTGATTTAATTGGCCATGGCTGCACTACCGGGATCTCAGCTAGCGACCGTGCCAAGACCATTTTGGCTATGATAGATCCAAAAATTAGACCTGAAGAACTTGGCAAACCAGGCCACATTTTCCCATTGCGTGCGCGCAAAGGAGGCGTTTTGCGTAGGGCCGGCCACACCGAAGCAGCTGTAGATTTATCTAGGTTGGCAGGGTTTGAAGAAGCTGGAATCATTGTGGAAATACTCAATGAAGATGGCACCATGGCACGCTTACCACAATTACTCGAAATTGCCAAAAAATTTGATTTGAAGATCATCAGCATTGCTGATTTAATTAAATACCGGATTGCTCATGAGTCATTAATTGTTGAGCAAGTTCAGGTAGAAATGCCTACCGTATATGGTGATTTTCAGCTCAGAGCATTCAAAGATCAAAGTAATGACCAAGATCACCTTGTATTGACCAAGGGGCAATGGACCGAAGACGAATCTGTTTTGGTTCGGGTACATTCCTCTTGCTTGACTGGTGATATCTTTGGCAGTTGCCGCTGTGATTGCGGACCACAACTTCACCGTGCGATGGAACTCATTAATGAAGAAGGAAAAGGCGCCATTGTTTATATGAATCAAGAAGGGCGAGGTATTGGATTATTAAATAAACTTAAGGCCTATAAATTGCAAGAAGAGGGCCTAGACACCTACGAAGCCAATGAAAAACTTGGATTTAAGCCTGACGAACGCGACTACGGTATCGGTGCTCAAATGCTGCGAGCTATCGGCATCCGTAAAATGAGATTGATGTCCAACAACCCCAAAAAACGCACCGGATTGATCGGTTACGGTCTACAAATTACAGAAAATGTTCCGCTTGAAATTCCGAGCAATAGCCACAATGAGCGTTACCTCACTTCCAAGAGAGATAAAATGGGACACACGCTAAAACTTAAGTCATAATGCTCATCGCTGAAGGAATCACCAAAAATATCAATGGACTGAACATATTAAAAGGGGTCAGTTTAGAAGTCGGCACAGCCGAAGTGATTTCCATTGTCGGATCTTCAGGTGCTGGTAAATCCACCTTATTACACATCCTTGGAACACTTGATGAGCCAAGTTCAGGAAAACTTCTCATTTCGGGTAAAAATCCCTTTGCATTAAAAGAAAAAACACTTGCTGCTTTTCGAAATCAACACCTTGGTTTTGTTTTTCAATTTCATCAATTGTTACCAGAATTCACAGCACTTGAAAACATAGCTCTCCCAGCTTTGATCAGTGGAAAAAACCAAACAGATGCCTTTGCTGCTGCAATGAGCCTCTTGGACAGATTTTCTTTAAAAGAAAGGGCACAGCACAAGCCCAATGAATTATCTGGTGGAGAACAACAGCGCATAGCGGTTGCTAGGGCCATGATCAACCAACCCTCACTTATTTTTGCCGATGAACCTTCTGGCAATTTAGATACTACCAATGCCAATGCCTTGCATCAATTATTTTTTGAACTGCGCGAAGAGCATAGACAAAGCTTTGTAATTGTGACCCACAATCAAGAATTTGCCCATATGGCAGATCGATGTCTACGCATGCAAGATGGCCTCTTCATTTAACTTAGACCCACATACTTTAAAAGATTTCTTGAACCACAAGGCCCAAGAATTCGAGAATGCAACATTTATCAGTGCTGACCCTATTTCACTTGCGCATCGATTTGAAAAAAAAGAAGACATTGAAATCATTGGTTTTTTGATGGCCACGATTGCTTGGGGGCAAAGAAAAAGCATCATTCAGAGCGGCGAGAAACTGCTGTCCATTTTGGGAAACGAACCACATCTTTATGTGCTCGAATATCAAGATGGCACTTGCCCAAATTTTACACACCGAACCTTCAATCAAATTGATCTCAATGGATTTTTGCTGGGTCTGAAGGCCTGTTACCAAGAAGGTAACCTAGAATATGCCTTTAGAACCAATGTGCCTGACGCTGGCATTTTTGAACATATCCAGGCTTTTCGTCAACGATTTATCCCATATCTTGAACCGCGGACACTCAAGCATGTTGCTAACCCAGCGCAAGGGTCTGCTGCAAAACGCTTGGTGATGTTCTTGCGTTGGATGGTGCGTTCAAAAAGAGGTGGCGTAGATTTTGGACTTTGGAAAAGCATTTCCCCCGATAAACTCATGATACCACTCGATGTCCATACAGGAAATGTAGCACGCAAATTAGGCCTGCTTCAAAGAAAGCAAAACGATTGGCAAGCCAATGAAGAATTAATAGCGGCACTCAAAGAATTCGACCCCCTAGACCCCGCAAAATACGATTTTGCACTTTTTGGACTAGGCGCCATAGACAATTTTTAAGCTGGTATGGGCAAAGGAACCAATTGAAGCCAATCAGCAGCAAAACTACCTTTGACTTTTTCCAACAACAGCCCGTCTTCTTGGATAGCGGCGAGTTTAAATACCCAATAGGCATCTTTTAAATAAATTTTCAAGCTTTTCTGCTTTTCATTGTATACAAATCGGCCTTTTGAATAAGACCCGCGATGCAAATCAGCAAACGATCCTAAAATAAAATTTCCTTCTATATCAAAAACAAAAAGCAACTCCCCCCATTTGGCTTGATTCATATTTTTTTGACCATTGGTTCTGCCACCATTGAGCATCCATACCTTTGAATTACCACCGCTTAGCAAATGTGTGTAGTCTGTATTGAAGGTTTGTTCACCATTGATACAGGACCCAAGTGCAAGCAGGAGGCCAAAACTAAAAAATAAGCTGTTTTTCATTGAGGATTTGTAAAACTTCTGCAGAAACTTGTGCTTGTTTGTCAGGTTTAATATTTGCATCGTTGATTTGTTCACAACAGACAAATTGATACCTGTTTTGCTTCCATGTAAACAGACAATTATAAAAATACTTTTCATTTTGATAGCGCTCAAAGAATCTGATGACTAAATCATCATAATTGTCTTTTTTCGGACGAAATTCGATGGGATAACCTACAAAACCATTGGCCTGAATGAGCTCTTGGCCCTCTTTCTCATAAATTATAAAACGTCGTGCCGGAAAACCATTCACACCAGCTTTTAATAAAACCATACATCCCACAGAGAGGTCTAAGTCTTTTTTTAAAGGGAAAATTCGAAAAAAGTTTGGCGTACAAGAGGGTCTATTGGGTTCTTCACTCCATTTTAGCGTACTGTCGCAGAGCTGTAAGTCCTTGAGCAATAAAGCTTCTTGATTACTTGAAAAAGTATTGGTGTTAAAATCAGTACTAATTTCAACCCCATTGTTTTTTACGTAAGTTGGTTTTTTGATGGGCGGTTGCTTGGCTTTTTCTGCAAAATAGTAGATAGCAAAAGTAAGTAAGGCGAATACTAACAATCCTATGAACCAATATGATTTCTTATTGCGCATGTTTAAAAAATTGTTGTTGAAATTTGACGTGCAGTATCAAATTCATCCCTATTGAGTTTATTTTCAATTTGATGCTGATTTAAATAGTCTAAAAGTGCTTCTGTGGCCAGATTACCTGTGAGTTCATCTTTAGCCATAGGACATCCTCCAAAACCTCCAATTGCCGTATCAAAATGACGGCAGCCTCCTTCTATAGCCGCTGCAATGAGTGCATTCTCCTTACCCCTTACAACATGCAGATGAGCTGCAAAGTGATATTGAGTAAAATTGTTTACCAATAAACTAAACAAGTTCCTTGTAATTTCTGGAGTGGCACAACCTATGGTGTCAGAAAGTGCGAATTGAGCAATATCAAAGCGGCTGGAGAGTTTTTCAACTGCATCACAAACAACTTCTTCAGACCATTGATCTTGATATGGGTTACCGAACCCCATAGAAAGATAAATGCGCAATTTTTTATTATGCTGCTGGGCCGTTTGAGTAATTTGGTCCAACTCTATCCAAGTTTGCTCAAAGTTGGCCCCAGTATTACGAAGCTGAAATGTTTCAGAAACGGAATAAGGATATCCTAAAAATGTTATTCGCTCGTATTTACTGGCCTCAAGAGCCCCTCGCCCATTGGCAATAATGGCTAATAATTGAGTAGAAGACTCTTGCAACCCTTCCAGTACAAGGGCACTGTCTTTCATCTGCGGAATAGCCTTTGGAGAAACAAAACTTCCAAAGTCAAGAACGTCAAATCCACAATTTAATAAGCTGTTTAGGTACTTAATTTTCTGCTCAGTTGGAATCCAAACAGGCATACCTTGCATGGCATCTCGAGGACATTCTGTAATGGCAATATTTGAAATATTTGACTCCACTAATTGAGATTTTGGAGTAAAGCTCTATTGATAGACTTTATCAATGTAGGACCTTCATAAATGAAGCCAGTATAGACTTGCACCAAGGTAGCTCCCGCTTTCAGTTTCTCTATTGCATCTTCAGCACTATGAATACCTCCAACAGCAATCATAGGCAAAGCACCATCGGTTTTTTGATGAATGTATTTTATCATAGCCGTAGAGCGCGCCGTTAATGGTTTGCCAGAGATGCCGCCAGCGCCTAATGATTCAAGCACCTCATCAGTTGCGCGCAGCCCTTCTCGAGATATAGTTGTGTTTGAGACAATCAGGCCATCGGTATGTGTAGTTTGCACAATTTCAATAATCTCATCGATTTGACTATCAGATAAATCTGGAGCAATTTTTAAAAGAATGGGTTTGGGATGGGATTGAATTTGATTATGGTCATATAAAGTTTGTAGTAGATCTTGCAAGGGTTCTTTTTCTTGGAGTGCCCTCAGATTTGGAGTGTTAGGCGATGACACATTAACGACAAAATAATCAACATGAGGGTGCAAAGCGCAAAAACAATCTAGGTAATCTTTCTTGGCATCTTCATTTGAAGTCCACTTATTTTTTCCGATGTTTCCACCGATCAACATTTTTTTATTTTTTCTTTTTTTCAAGGATAAAACAGCGCTTTCTACCCCATCATTGTTAAATCCCATTCGGTTTAAAATGGCCTGATCAGCTTTTAATCGAAAAAGTCGAGGTTTGTCGTTGCCTAGTTGTGATTTTGGGGTTACCGTACCTATTTCAATAAAACCAAACCCACAATCTGCCAAAGCATCAATGTATTGTGCATTTTTGTCAAATCCAGCAGCCAAACCCACAGGGTTGGGGAATTTCAACCCTAAAAAATCAGTCTCTAATCTGCGATCTTCCACCACATAGGTAGAACGGAAAATGAACCGAAAAGGGCCTATACCATGAATTATTTTCAATAAACGCATTACAAAATAATGCACCTTTTCGGCATCAAAAGAAAACAGGATCGAACGCAGCAATTTGTACATACACAAATGTACAAACTATTTTAAGCGTACAAACCTAAACAAGCATGAGCATGACACAAGTGATAGACAAGTAATACCAATAACGCCAGGGGTTATTGACCTTTTGCTGATACAGATGTGCTGCTAAAATTTGATTGAAATCTTGATGTGCACGCACCTCTGCCTCACTAGGCTCTTTGCGATCGAGTATAATTTTTATCATAATCATTCTTTTTGATGAAAAATAGATTTGAGTTTAAGTACCGCTCTAAAAGTCTTGACTTTTGCATTATTTTCAGACATACCGCAGATATCTCCAATTTCTTTGAAGGAGCGTTTTTCAAAAAAACGCATTTCAACTAATTGCAGCTGCTGTTCTTTGAGTTGCTTTAGCGCATTGAGTAAGCGGGCTTTGTCTTGCTCAGAATAGGTATCTGTCCATTCTTCAACTACCTGCTGAACAACCACATTTTCGATACTTACCGTGCGCTTCGATTTTTGATCGCGAAAAGATTGATAAAGCTCACTTTTCGCAATTCGAAATAACCAAGCCGAAAAAGGTAAACCTCTGTATTCAAATTTTGGTAAAGATTGCAGGGCCTTTACAAATACGCTTGAAGTGATGTCATAGGCTTGCTCTTCTTCGTCAACACGCCGGTAGACATAACGAAAAATAGCGTCATAGTATCGCTCATAAAGAGGAGCAAAAAAGCGTGGATCTTTTTGAGCACGCTCGATTTGAGTTTTTTCTTCTTCCTGAAGAAAAGACTGCTGCTGAAGGGAGAGTTGGAGAGGCATAGTCTTTTGGTTTTAAGGAGTTTAGCATGAGAGGCTTGCAGTCCTCTTGTAGATATAACGCAACAATATTTGATTTGGTACATTTTTTTTAAAAAAAAATTATAATTCATACCGAAACATGCCACCACATTGAACTTTAGCGCCCCCTACTCCTTTTAAATTTGATGTAAAAACCGAATGAAATTGAATTTGCCAATGACCTGAAACTTGCCAACGTATAGACCCCATTGTAAAACTACCTACACCTGACAAAAGCATAGTTTGCGTGCCTACACCTAGTAAATAGGCATGCATATACAATGGAGGTAGGGGTGAATTTGCTTGGTACATCCCTGAACTTAGCTCCAAACGAAGGCCCTTAGATTTTGGAATATATCTGATACTGCATCTTAGTTGACGTGATGATCCAATAACCTTAGTATTCTTCAGCAATTGCCCTACAACATTCAGCTGCCAATTTTGATCCAATTCAATTTGACAATTAAATTGCAAGCCCAAAATTGCTTGATTGCTTTTTGGATATCTATGCGAAAATTGTAGCCTTGCTTGAGTTTTATGCTTTGAAAGATAATTAAGAACTAGCCTTGAGTCGTTAATGACATCATAAAAATGTGCACTGTTTGGCTTTAAATAAACAGCTGCTCGTTCAAGGGCTAAAAGCAATGCCCAATTTGGAGTCAGTTGACTCTTGAGCTGCACAATGAGACCTAGCTCATTGGATCCACTTGAAATATTGCTTATCGGATTGGCATAATTTGCCAAATAATAGGGCGCATAGTACCTAAGGTGGGCCGCCATTTCCAGCTTTGGGTCAAAAAAATAAATCAATCCAAAATTATGTGCCCATTGAGGTGGTTGCACCCCATTTGTTATTCGACTCAGCACCTCCTCACCGTAAAAATAATATTGCTTTTTCGACCATTGCCAATTTGCCCCAACGCTACTATAAATTTGACTATGTTGCAAAATACAAAGGCCCCATCTGAATAGTTCTTTGTTCTGATTGAATGCTATTCCAAAAATGAGCTCTTGTTGCTGCTTTCTTTTTGCAATTTCAGAAAGAGTGCGATGGTAGCCTGAACTGTATGAAAAGTTAAATTCATTGCTTAAGGTGTCTAACTTTTGTATTGCATCCACATGCCGTATGGAACTAAAAACTAATAATTCATTCTTTGACTTGCCTAAACAAATAGCCGCACCCTGAAAATAGCGCTGTTCGTCATTACCACTGTAGGGTTTAAGACCAAGAGGGTTGCGAACCAATTGCAATAGATCTATACTCTTTCCCATACCCCGACTTGTCCAAAGCTGCAAGCCTTGGCCCCATTGTATTTGATAGGCCCCCATCACAAACCGCTTTATGGTCTTGGAACTTCGGTCATTGTTTAAAAAGGCCGTGAAAGTTTGATAGTCCACACCACCATTTTTTCCTTGGTACCATATTGGCTCTCCACTATCCTTAGCTAACTGCCCGTTTAATTGCCAATTTAAATAATTGCATTGCCAGCGGTATCGAAGCGCCATCGCTGGCCCTAAATAATTGGTGTCTAAATGAGGCCGCCATTGGTTGTTTTGCTTTAAAAATGAAGGGTAATTAATTCTAAACTCAGACTTATAGTTGGATACTTTATAGTGCGATTGGCCAGATACAAATGTAGATGGCGGTAGCAAAAGCAAAGGTATTTTTTGATTGATTTGAGCAGTAGTTGAATGATGAAGAATCCCCTGGAGTTGATAGTAATTAGAAATCACACCACCATTTTGAAAAAAGGCACGTAATTGCTCTAGCTCAAATTCATTAAATAATGCCAAAGTACCCATCGCATCCAATTGGCTAGGAACTAACTCAATTTGTTGATTTTCGGCTAATAATTCCGAAAGACTAGGTTGAGCCAATGAAGGGCCGAATGACACAATTCCGTATATGAGGAGCCAATTTTTCATTATCTGGAAAGTTGAAATTGAACAAGGTAACCAATGCCTTGGCGCCATGTAGGCATGATTGTCCATTCCCAAGAACTTTTTAGCTTGTGCGATACGGCAACTTCAAAGCTTTGCATGGGAATACCTAAGCCAAATTGTAAATGATAATCCTTGATGCTTTGTTGAATACTCAAATAAATTTGTGGAGAACTAGAAGGGCACCATTGCAGTCCTTGAGCGAAATGAAGATTTTGCTGCATACACCAAAGATGTTCTATTCTAATGATTTGCATTTGTTTTGGTGCAATATCATCCAAGACCATGGACAAATAATGGGCTTTATTCATTTGGTACTGCAAGCCAAGGCGACCGAGTGCAGTAAAAAAATTACCATAGTATTGAGGTTGTTGAAGGAATTTGGTTTGAAGGGCTAAGCCCATTTTAAAGTTCTGATTGATTGCAAGAGCGATGGCATTTGAAAACCCACCTTGAATAAATGATTCACAAAGAAGTAAACTCAAGTCTTGATGATAGGAAATATTTGCTTTTGCAAAGTGATTTTTTACTCGAATGCCAAGTAAATTTGGGATGGATAAAGGAAGTACAGTTTCAATTGAACACCCCTTCTTATCATCAATGGAAAAGGCCGCTGGATTGGCCCATTGTACATTCTTTTTTTGTGCATTGAGGGCTACAAATGAATTCCAACTCGCCAAAGGCCAATAAACCTGACTGAGGAGCAAGGTTGGCAAAAGTAAAATCAAAAAAAACATGAAAGATCTCAAAGGCATAGACCAAAATTAGATGGAGTTCGCATGTAAGATGACCGCAAATTCTGCAATGCTTCCAAGGATTCAGTATATTTGAGGACAGTTATTTTTATGAGCGAACTACCTCTACCTTTTTCAATTCATTCTATCGAAGATTGGCAAGCTCAATTGCAATCTGAACTTTTAGAAAAGAGCCACTTACTCAAATATGTCAATGATATCGAGGAGCTTGAATTTTCAATTACCGATCTCGACGGCCCTCAAATTCCTTTAAATTTCAATTCTCCAACGAATTGGAAGAATCTTTTAAAAGTAAGTGCCAATGAGGAAAAGAAAACAAATCAACTTTTATTAGATGCCCTTATGCAGGGTGCAGAGGCAGTTATTATCGAACACGCCTCGCGGCAAACCGATTGGAAAATTTTGCTCAATGACATTCAGACCGCCTACATTGATTGCATGATCATTTTTAATGATGATGACTCGATGCAGCATTTTAAAAATAACGCCTCTGAAGATGCCCAAAAGCATTGTAAAGTACTCTACCAATACGGGGAAGAGCAAAATTATTTTAGCAGTTTTAAAATCAATCAAGTTGGTGCAAATTGTGCAACGGAGCTTGGCAGTTTGATTCTTCATATCCATAGAGTTTTGGAGCTGCAATCGAGCAGTGAATCGCATATACACGGTTATACATTTTTTTTAGAGCTGGGGCTTGGGGCAGAGTATCTTGTTGAAATTGCAAAATTTACTGCAATAAGGAAACTCATAGAGCAACTTTCTATAATTCATCAAATGAAGATTGAAATTAAGCTCATTGCGACAACTGGATTTTGTAACAAAAGCCTTCATGACCCCTACACCAACTTATTGCGACAGACCACAGAAAGCATGAGTGGAGTCATTGGTGCTACTGATTATTTGTGTGTGCAGCCCTACGATGCTCTTTCGACGAACGGTACTAGCGAGTTTGCACAGCGTATGGCCTTGAATATTGGAAATTTACTACAATTTGAAGCGAAATTAGACCAAACAAAAACATTGCTGTTCGGTTCTTATGTAATTGGGAAACTTACCCAGGAATTAATTGAAAAAAGCTGGGAAATGCTCTGTGATCTCGATGAAGAAAACACCGATTCCATCGAACAACTCAAAAGTAGGATTGTACATACCCGCTCCATACGATTAGCAAAATTTAAGGATAAAAAACTATTGCTCACAGGAATTAATTGCTTTGAAAATGAATTTGAAATTCCGCCAAATTCGTGGGGGAATTTACCCACTGAAATAGGGCTTCCCTTTTTAATATTTGAAAAAACAATGCAAGATGCCTAAACTTTCACTTAAAGCACATAGGAACATTAATTGGGAAGCACAAGCCGTTGCAATCCAAGCACCGAAATACCGCTCTGGAATGCCGCCTTATTTAAGTGGGCCCTATGCTTCTATGTACTTAGCAAAACCATGGACCATTCGGCAATATGCCGGCTTTTCTACTGCTGAGGCTTCCAATGCTTTTTACCGAAAAAACTTGGCCGCCGGACAGAAGGGACTCAGCGTTGCCTTTGATTTAGCAACCCATCGGGGTTATGATTCAGACCACCCAAGAGTTGTAGGTGATGTTGGTAAAGCAGGTGTTGCTATCGACTCTATTGAAGATATGAAGCGTTTGTTTGACCAAATCCCGCTCGATGAAATGTCAGTTTCCATGACCATGAATGGAGCTGTCTTGCCGATTATGGCATTTTATATTGCTAGTGCTCATGAACAAGGGGTAGAAACTGCACAATTAAGCGGAACCATTCAAAATGATATTCTCAAAGAATTCATGGTTCGCAATACTTATATTTACCCACCCGAGCCTTCGATGAGAATTATTGCAGACATCTTTGCCTTTACTTCGCAAAAGATGCCCAAATTCAATTCTATCTCTATTTCAGGTTACCACATGCACGAAGCTGGAGCCACCGCTGATATTGAATTAGCCTACACTTTGGCAGATGGCTTGGAATATATCCGCACAGGGCTTAAGGCCGGATTGCAAATTGACCAATTTGCACCGAGATTGAGCTTTTTTTGGGCCATTGGAATGGACCACCTGACAGAAGTTGCCAAACTCAGAGCCGGGAGGGTGCTTTGGGCAAAATTAGTTGCAGAATTTGGCCCAAAATCAAAAAAATCGTTAGCCCTACGCACTCATTGCCAAACCTCTGGTTGGTCTTTGACCGAGCAAGATCCATTTAACAATGTAGCAAGAACCTGTATTGAGGCCTTATCTGCCGTTCTTGGCGGAACACAATCATTGCACACCAACGCCTTAGATGAAGCCATTGCACTGCCAACTGATTTCTCTGCAAGGATAGCACGCAATACACAATTATATCTTCAAAACGAAATTGGTATTACCAAGTTTATAGACCCATATGCCGGAAGCAAGGCACTTGAAATCCGCACGCAAGAATTGATTTCAAAAGCATGGGAACTCATTGAAGAGATTGAAAACCTCGGTGGTATGGCAAAAGCCATAGAGACTGGTCTGCCCAAAATGCGCATCGAAGAGGCTGCTGCGAAAAAGCAAGCCAACATAGATGCTAGTCAGCAAATCATTGTCGGGGTCAATCGCTTTGAAAATGCATCTGATAGCCAAATTGACATTCGAGAAGTTGATAATTCTGCGGTGCGAGAAGCACAAATTTCTGGTTTGCAATCCTTGAAGGCTCATCGGGATCAAGGCCTTGTTGATGCCTTATTAGCTGAACTTAAAAATGCTACCGAGGGTAAAGAAAACTTACTTGAAATTGCTATTCGCTGCGCAAAAGCGCGTTGCACACTTGGTGAAATTTCAGCAGCTTTAGAAGCGACCTACGGGCGCTACCAAGCTAAAATAAGAAGTATTAGTGGTGTTTATGCCAAGGAAATTATGAATGATCCAGCGTACAATCAAGCTAAAAAAATGCTTGAACAATTCAAAGAATTAGAAGGTCGGCGCCCGCGCATCATGATTGCGAAAATGGGTCAGGATGGCCACGACCGCGGTGCAAAAGTAATCGCGAGTTCATTTGCAGATATTGGTTTTGACGTCGATATTGGACCTCTATTTCAGACCCCGGAAGAAGCAGCCAAACAAGCCATTGAAAATGATGTTCATATTCTTGGCGTTTCTTCCTTGGCTGCAGGTCACAAAACACTTGTTCCAGCTGTCATTGAGGCACTGCAAAAGGCTGGTCGGCCAGACATCATGGTGGTGGCTGGCGGAGTTATTCCACAGCAAGATTACAGCTTTTTGTACGAAGCTGGAGTTTTTGGTATCTATGGGCCTGGCACAAAAATTGCACTAGCCGCACAAGAAATCCTTCAACTATTGATAGACAGTCATCAATAAATTTTATTAATTTCGAATAGAATTATGGAACTTAAAACCAACAAAATTGCAATCATGAAGCGCCTTTTTATCTTCTTATTTCTAATAAGCTTTGGCCTTGAATTACAAGCCCAAACACCTGCACTTGAAATGCGTGAATCTAAGCGTGTTATCACCCTTGACGACGAAAAAGACGCCAAAACCACCGTAGAAATTAGAAGTATTTTTTCGCCTGCAGGTACTAAAAAAGTACTTACCGAATGGACCTTATCTGGAGTGGAAGGAAAAGACTGGGAATTTACCAGAGGAGACAAAAATAGCGATGTCATTGAGGTAAATTTCAAAAAAGTGGGTAATTATTCGGTTTCACTCAATGTGACTTACTCTGTTAAGAAAACCCTCAGAAATGGGGAAGTTGAAGAAGAAGAATTCGACATCTACGTAGACAATGATAACTTCATTACTGTAACCAACAATCTTGATGAACTCACTCAGCTTCATGCAGATTCGAACTTCATCAAATTGGTAAAACGCGCCGGAGATTACACCGTCAAAGAAAAATATGCCAATGACCCCACTCCATACATCTTCTTGGCTAAAGGTTTATATGGTATTTACCGCAAGGACATGAAGGACCCTATGGTGCAAGATCCGTTTGAAGAAGCAATTGAGGCCTGTGCTACTGCGATAGAACGCGATGAAAATGGCGTTTTTAGAATGCCTATTCACAAAATGTGGCTCAATGGATTTCAATTAGAGTTGCTCAACAATGGCATCCGTTATATTTTAGATGAGGAAGATGGGTATCCTATTGTTTATAGCAATTCGGACAAAGAAAAAACAGCCGAGACACTTTCTGAAATGCAAGATGCGTGTGAGTCCTATACAACAATAACGCGCCACCCTATTGGGGCGCTATTGATTTCGGCTGCAATTCGCAATAACAATCGCGATACTAGAACTGCCAATTTGATTTGGAAGACAGAAATCCCTAACTTAATGAATATCTCAGACAAAGAATTTGACTCTTGGACACAAGCAGATAAAGATGCCTTGTGCCTAGGATTGATACTCAGTGCACAAGAACTAATCAAACGAGATAACAGTACTGCGAATGCCAGACCTATGCTGCAAAAAGCTGCTAAGTGGTTTGAGTACGACAAAGCTTGGATTGCTTTTTACGAAAAAAAGTACAATAGCTTTTCTGAAGAGTAAAGAACACTTTCTATGAAAAAAATACCTAATTGGCTTAAGAATAAATACATACTCACCTCCATCTTATTTGGCATTTATTTTTTATTCTTAGATGATTGGGATATTTTCACTTTGGCCCGACAAAATCAAAAACTCAAGCAAATTAAGGTCCAAGATTCAGAAATGAATCGCAGCTTAAAGCAAACAAAAAAAACACTCTATCGTTTGCATCACATAGACGAACTTGAGGCTTATGCGCGCTCGGAAAAGTTTTTCAAAAAAGACGACGAAGAGATTTTTGTACTTTCAGAATAAGTGAACATTATTCTTTCGTAGGGGAATGAGCATCTTTGACGACTACGGCTCCGGGATAGTAAAATTCTAAAATTTGAGTGGCGTTGTAACCTTTTTTGGCCATCTGCATCGCGCCTTCTTGGCAAAGCCCTACGCCGTGCCCAAATCCTTTGCCGCTTAGCACCACCTCCTGCCCACTGACCACAACGTTAAAAAAACTCGATTTTAACTTAAACTCTTGGCGTAAATCTCGCATTGGAATACCATAAACGGGATGAAGATAAAATGCGCTGCGATTGATGGATTGGAAGTCTTGTAAAAGTGCCATAGCTGTAGAATCAGCAATGGGAAAATCATAATTGGCCGTTAAAAAATCTAGCCAAGTTGTCAAGGGAATTCGTTTTTGCCAATTGGCTTGTTTTGTATGAATACAAAATGTATCTACAAAAGAATAGAGACCAGAAATAGGTTCATTCCAAACATCTTGCGGTGGACATGTTTGTCCACCGCAATTGGCAGAAAAAAAGGTAGGGAAATATTTTCCACTTGCATCTTTCAGTACCATTTGGTGGGTTTGATATACGGCAGAATCGATCAGTGCACTCCCAGATCTTTTGTGCAGGTAGGCCTGACAATGCACGCGGTCGCAGAGTGCATATCCTTCTTTTTGATGTCTATTTTGATAAGCCAAAGCATATGTTCTAGAAATGATTGCTTGGGCTTGGTAATACGCTTTTTGATGTCCAGAGCCTCCTTCCGACGAAACTACACCTTCTAGATATGTATCCAAATCTACATGATTGATGACTTGGATTTGACCTTTCACTACAGTGAGTTCAAAATCAGATTCATAGGCTCTTACCTTACTTGAAACCAAAGGAACTGACCAATTGATAAAATCCTCTTTTGCTCCTTGTATAAGAGTGATTTTAATGCCTTGCCCAAGTAAATTTGCTCCCTGAAAAAATTGTAAATTACTGTTATTGACTTTAATTCTACCCTGAGCAAAGGTTGGCAGTAAATAGCTTTTGATTACACCATCGGATTGATGAATTTCTAACAAATATTCACCAGTACCAACAACACACTGAAGTTCCTTGGTTGCCACACCATCATACAGACGAATGCGCAGATTTTGAGCCAAGACCATTGGTATCAACATACAACTCCATATGGTGATAATAATTTTCACTTTTATAAATATCTATTCATTGAATCAGCAATCCGTGCACTCGTCCCTGGAGCTTGTAGCAAGGTGTCTAGGCGTTTGTAATGTTCTAGTTGTTGGGCCCTTTCAACGGAGCCTTCTTGTAATGAGGCTAAGTGCTCACCCATACTTTGAGCTGTACAAGCACCTTGAATAAGTTCAGGTACGGCAAGCTCGTCCAAAATTAGATTGACCAAAGATATGTACTTGATGCTCACTAACTTTTTGGCCAACCAGATTGACAAGCTAGAACTTTTGTAACAAACCACCTGAGGGACACCAAAAAGAGCAGTTTCTAAAGTTGCTGTTCCAGAGGTAACTAATGCGAATTTGGCTACTGACAACAAATTGTATGTATGACTTGTAGAGAGGTAGACTTCTTTGCCCTCACAATATTTTTTGTATACAGACAGCTGTATATGAGGTGCACAAGCTACGACTATTTGATGTGTTGTCTCCAAGCAAGAAGCAGCATCAAGCATCAAGGGCAACTGATGGGCCAATTCTTGCATTCGAGAACCTGGTAAAAGCGCCAAAACTGGCTTATTAAATTCTGGCAAGAGACTTTCATTTTGGCCCAACTTGAAGTGTTGAATTTCATCAATAAGTGGATGGCCAAAATAAGCTACCTCGATACCTAATTTTGCATAGAATTCAGGCTCGAAAGGCAAGATGCAATATAACTTTTCTACATGTTTCTCAATTTGGAAAGCTCGACCTTTTTTCCAGGCCCAAACTGTAGGTGAAATGTAGTACAATACTTTGATATTTTGTGAATGCGCCCATTTGGCCATTCTTAAGTTGAATCCAGGGTAATCCACCAACACCAACAAATCTGGTCGATACTGCTTGAGTCGGCTTTTTAACTTCTTGAATTGTTTTGCGATGCGTGGTAAATTTTTAAATACCTCCCAAAACCCCATAAAACTCATGGTTTGGATATGCTGATCTAACTGAACGCCTTGTGCCATAAGCCTATCACCGCCCCATGCCCTGAACTCTACCGAGGGGTTGATTTTCTTCCAAGCAGCTACTAAATTAGCCGCATGTAGATCTCCAGAGGCCTCTCCGCAAACAATATATACTTGTTGTTTTTCCTTCAAAACGACTTAGAAAAGCTTTCCTAGATTTACATAAATCATATATGGCGCATAAAGTAACATACCAAAAATAATGCCGCGGGTATGGAAATACTTTTCTTTATTTAAAAAATAATAGAACCAGCCCAAATTGCCTATCAATGAAAGAGATAAATATCGACTCATGAAATCAGGATAGCTCAAAGTTTGATGCCACAGATAAGAAAAACTCTGACCATAAGACTGAGAGAGGATAAAAACTATCAGCGGCAACAGAACCATTGGTGACAATAAGCCTATAATCAGCCCAATAAAAAAAGATGGATTTAAATTAGATTTCATTTTCCCAGGATTTAAAATAAGGTAAGTGCCCATGAGCAGTCAAATCAAAATGCGTCGGGACCACACTGACAAATCCTTCTTTAAGGGCATGTAAATCTGTGTCTGGCCGTTGATCTAAGTCTGCAAATTCACCAGTAAGCCAATAGTAGGTCCGGCCAAATTGATCTTGCCGTTTATCAAAGCGGTCTGCCCAATAGGCGTGTGCTTGTTTACAAAAGCGAATCCCTTTGATTTGCTCCAAAGGGAGTTTGGGAATATTCACATTCAAACAAATCGACGATTCAAAACCTTTGATAAAAAAATGAGCTAACAATTTTTGTGCGTAGTGTTGTGCGGCGGTAAAATTGGCGTCAGGTGCATAATCGGCTAGAGAAAAACCAAAGGAAGGAACCCCCTCCATGGCCCCTTCAATAGCCGCAGACATTGTTCCAGAATACAGCACATTTGTAGATGAATTTTCACCATGGTTGAATCCAGATAAAATTAAGTCCGGTTTGCGGCCTAAAAGTTCGTATATACCCAATTTTATGCAATCAACCGGTGTGCCGCTGCAGGCGTAGGCCTCAACACCCGAGTAGGAATTGTCTTTACTTAAGCGTATGGGGTCATGAATCGTTATAGCATGCCCCATACCAGACTGCGGCTTATCAGGCGCCACTACAAGAAGATCTCCGAAAGGTTTTGCCGCTTCAATCAATGCTTTGATGCCACTGGCATGAATTCCGTCGTCGTTGGTGATTAGTATTTGAGGTCTAGAGCCAAGATTCATGCGCTAAAATTAGTCAATTATCTGTGTTTAAATGTTAATTTTGAAGCAATGAATCAGAAATTAAGTTGGATGACTGAAGGGCAACGCTATGGATTTGCAGCACTTAGCGTCATACCAGTTAGAGCAAGTGCCAATGACAGTTCAGAACAAGTTACCCAATTGCTTTTTGGAGAACCTATCGAGATTTTATCCTATCAATTTCCTTGGTTGGCAATAAGATCCTTGCAAGATGGATACGAAGGTTATGTGGACCATAAGCAAATTCTTCCTCTTACAGAGAAAGAATGGAGAAGATGGCATGATGAAGGTGAATTTCTTTGTAATGCTATGATTCAAATCAATGGCCCAATGGGTATTCAAACTATAAGTGCTGGGTCTATGATTAGTCCTAGCAAAGATTTTAATATTGGCCCCTACAACTACCAACATATCAATAGGTTGGAGACACTCAATGCATGGGATTTTGCCTTGCAATTTTTAAATACGCCTTACCTATGGGGAGGCCGGTCTATTTTTGGCATTGACTGCTCTGGGTTCACTCAGAGTGTTTACAGGCAAATAGGCACAAATTTACCGCGCGATGCCTACCAACAAGCAGAATGCGGTCAAATCATAGCTTTTGAGGAGCGGCAATTGATGGATCTTGCATTTTTCATTAACGGCGAAGGGCGCATTCATCATGTTGGATTGATCGGGGCCAAGGATCAATTGCTGCATGCATCCGGGCAAGTCCGAATAGATCTTTTGCTAGAGGAAGGTATTTACAACGAAGCAGCAAATAAAATAACACATTCTCTCTATCAAATCAAGCGCTTATTTTAGCATTCTTACGATATTTGCATAAAAATACAATCCATGAAAGACCAAGCCATTTTTGACCTTATTGAAGCCGAGAAAAATAGACAACTTCACGGTATTGAACTCATTGCCTCTGAAAATTTTGTAAGTGAACAAGTAATGAGGGCTATGGGCTCTGTACTCACCAATAAATATGCCGAAGGATTACCGGGCAAACGCTATTATGGTGGTTGCCAAATTGTGGATCAAGTAGAACAATTAGCCATCGACCGTTTGTGTCAACTCTTTGGGGCAACTTGGGCAAACGTCCAACCCCATTCGGGAGCACAAGCAAATGCTGCCGTATTTTTAGCTTGCTTACAACCAGGCGATAAGATTCTTGGCTTTGACCTCTCGCATGGCGGGCACCTTACCCATGGCTCACCGGTTAATTTTTCAGGCAAACTCTACGTGCCCTTTTTCTATGGTGTCAATAAAGAGACTGGATTGGTAGATTACGATTTGATGGAAGAAACGGCAAAAAGAGAAAAACCAAAAATGATCATCTGTGGCGCTTCAGCCTATTCTCGCGATTGGGACTACGCTCGCATTCGCCGTGTTGCTGACGAAATTGGGGCTTTGGTACTTGCTGATATTTCACATCCTGCAGGTTTAATTGCCGCTGGATTACTCAATGATCCACTTGAACATTGTCATATCGTCACCTCAACAACACACAAAACCCTCCGTGGGCCACGAGGAGGCATCATTATGATGCGCCACAACATTGAAAACCCCTTCGGACTGCGTTGGAATAATGGCAATCTAAAATCGATTGGAGCATTGCTCGATGCTGCTGTATTCCCAGGCATTCAAGGTGGCCCTCTCGAGCATGTTATTGCGGCCAAAGCAGTTGCTTTTGGTGAAGCTCTAGACCCCTCCTACAAGGTCTATATGCAACAAGTGAAAACCAATGCTACAGTATTCGCAAAAGAATTAACTCAATTGGGTTATACAATTGTTTCTGGCGGAACAGATAACCACAGCATGCTCATCGATTTACGTAGCAAGGGAATTAATGGAAAAGATGCTGAAAACGCTTTGGTAGCAGCTGATATCACAGTGAATAAAAATATGGTGCCTTTTGATTCAGAATCACCGTTTGTTACTTCAGGTATTCGAATTGGCACGCCAGCAATTACTTCAAGAGGGGTCAAAGAGTCAGAAATTGCCCAAATGGTGCAGCTCATTGATCGTGCATTGATGCATGCCCAAAACGAGGGCGTCTTAAAAGAAGTGCGTCATGAGGTAAATTCTTTGATGCAGGGCAAGCCGCTCTTTGCTTGGTAAGGCCTAAAGCATGGTTTTCAAGGCAAAAAGAGATGGATTCCGATGGTATATCAGCACCTTTGTGCTGGTCGTTTATAGCGCCGTCAGTGGGCTAATTTATTTCACAGAAGGTGACAAAACACCAATCTTTGTGTTAGGTGCTATTTGGCTTTTTATAAGCATATTGATCATTTGGATTCTTCCAACTACTACCCATTACACCTTTCTTGATGACCATTTATTGTGTCAAAGCATGGGCTTTAAAAAGCGGATCTATTACAATACATTCAATAAAATAGAATCGGCCAACGGCTTGTATGCCGGCTGGAAAATGAGCACTTCATGGCATTGCCTTGTACTGAGATACAACAAATACGACGAACTGCTCATTTCACCGGCAGATGAAAAAGGATTCATTGCACAATTTGAATCAAAGAAAGCCTCATTAGTCCAAGCCTAACTTACCGGTACTTGGGCCATGGCAGCTATTGCATGCACCTGAGCTTAGCGAAGAACTCATTGCAATTGTTGCCCCAGATGGGCTTGTTATTCTAGGATACAAGCCTACATAATCTATAGCAGCCGTTGAATAAAAATTTCCCTTGCTGTCTATGTCAATAGTATACTTGAGCGTACCTGCGCCATTGGGCTCCGTAAATAGTTCAACCTTTCCTCCATTTTGTGAAGTGAGCAAATCACTCTTGTATAGCGTGCCAGCTACATTAAAACAACCCTCTCCCTCACCTGTTGAATTATGGCATTGCATGCAATTTTGCCCTTTGTTGTGGGAGTCATCACCCCCTGCCGAACTAATATTTTCTTCATGACATGCCCATGATTTTTTACAGGATACAAGTGCTGCGAATCCAGCTAAAAAGGCGATAAAAATTAATCTGTTCTTTCTTTTCATTTTATTGTTATTTATTTGGTTAAATTTTTATTCTATTTCTTTACTTAGAATGGCCAATAAGTCATAGGCCCCCTTGACAACCACCTTACTCTTTTTCAATAAGTGAAGTGATTTACTTCCAATAGCAACTTTTCCTTGTGCGGACATGAGCACCTCAATTTCAATTGGCCGAAAACCAGCTCCAGAAGCAATAAATAGTAGGTCTTTGCCATTGCGCTGTACAACGGCCTCTTCGGGCACGATCGTGAATTTTTGACCTTGCGTGGCTATTTCTGCCTTGAGGTAGGAACCCGGAACAATATCCTTTGGAAGGTCCTCAAAATGACAATGTACTTTAATTGTACGTTCCTTGCTGATTTCACTTCCAATTAAAAAGATCTTTGCATTGGTTTTTGTAGAAGCATCGACAAATTGAAGACTGACCTGTTGATCTTTTCTTAGGTATGGCAAATATTTCTCATAAACTGTTAGCTCGGCATGTGCATGTTTTAAGTCGATAATTTCCATTAGATTGTCTTTAGGTTCCGCAAACGCACCAACGCTCGCATTTATCTTTGTAATTACGCCATTGAAAGGCGAAACAACGCGCTGTACACGTTCAATTTGCCCGTTTTGAAGGCGTTTTAAACTAACATTAGCCATTTCTAATTTTAATTCAAGACCAGCGAGCTTGGCCTTATTTACAGCCAAAATACTTTTTGCCTGCTGGTAATTTTTTGCCGAACCTGCTTCTTTCTCAAACAATCCTTTTTGGCGCTCGTAATCTGCACTTAAAAATTCCATTTGACCGAGAATTTCTAAATATTCTTGTTGCAAAGCAATAATGTCAGGATGTTCTACCTCCATTAACAATTGCCCTTTACTTACTTTCATTCCGTCTAATACTTCAATTCGCCTTATGTAGCCTCCAAAAGGAAAAGAAATGAATGATTTATTTTGAGGTGGTACCTCTATCATACCATTGGCATAAACGCTAAGAGAAATGTTATCGGTTTGCAGTTGACCAAGTTCGATTCCCAATGATTTGATTTGTTCGTCGCTAAGTTTGATCAGGTCATTTTGAGCCTTTTCATTCACATTGCTTTGCTTTGGCGAACCACAAGAAACCAATAATAGAAAAAGGATTGGCAAGTAGTGATATAATGTTGTTTTCATGGTAATTTTTATTGTATCCATTGTATAGAAATGTGTAATAATTTAATTTCATGTTGCCACTCAAGCAATTCATGTTGTAGTTCCAAAGCATAGTCTTGTAATTGCAAAAATTCTATCAATGAAATCTCGCCTCCATCTAATTGAATTTGAGCATCTGCTTGAATCTTAACAATTTGCATTTCAATATCTTGTTCTAAATCCATATAGTTGGAAATGCGCTGGCTCAATTGGGCAAAGCGGGTGCTTTGTTCAGCTTGCAATTCTAAAAGTTGTTGCTGTTTAGTAAAGGCAAGTTGTTCTAAAGCCAAAGAATTCGATGTATTTCTAGCCTTGAATGCTTTAAAATCAATGGGGATTTGAGTCTGAATGGCACCGCCCTGGAACCTTTCATTGGGGCCAAAATATTGATCCATTCCTCCGATGGTTTGCCAGCCAACGAGCGATTGATTGAAATAAGATACACCCAATTGTGGCAATTGATTGCGAGAATTTTGCATCTGCTTAATTTCTAATTGAGTTTGGGATACAGCTAAAGCAAGCAAGATAGGATGACTATCTAAATTACTTTGTAATGGCAATTTTAAAAAATCTATCGCTTCCTCTTGTGCCAGCGTATAGGATGCATCAGATACACCTAAAAGCGCATTTATCGCGGTCCATGCATTTTTCAACTCAAGTTGCAGTGCTTTTTCATTGGCCTGAATTCTTAATAATTTTGAATGAACCAAAACTTTTTCAAAAGGTTTGGATTCACCTAACGAAACTCGTTCAATAACTTTTTGCTCCAACAGACCATACAAGGAATCCTGACTAGCAAGGATTTTTAATTTGGTGTTTAAATAACGAATGTTCTCTAGTTGTTCGTCGAGATTTTTTTTCAAATTTCGCTGCAATAAATTCAAATCTTGTTCAGCTAGCTGACTTTGAACTTTGCCTAAATCTTTTTGTAGTCTAATTGCACCGTTATAGGGCAACTGTTGGGTCAAGGTGAGGTTATTATCCTTGCTATAGGCCGAATTAAACTGACCTTGTAAATAATCAACCGACAATGCTTGCCAAGCTGCCTGGCCTCTTGCACTTTCCATTTGTTTTTGAACTTCAACTTGACTTGCCTGAACCAATCCATTTTGCTTCAATAAAAGTTCGAAAAATTGGTCGTCTGTAAGGGCCTGTTGTGCAGAGGCATTTACACCAAAAAAGAAGAATAAAAGAACCAACAAGGTTGTTTTATTGAGTCGAAGTTTCAAAGGGCGTTCAAAAAGCATATATAACAACGGTAAAATAAATAAGGTCAAAATTGTAGCACTGAGCAAACCACCAATCACCACGGTGGCCAATGGCTTTTGCACCTCGGCTCCACTACCCTGCGACAATGCCATTGGGAGAAAACCTAGGGATGCCACAGTAGCGGTTAAAAGTACCGGTCGCAATCTGTTGATTGTTCCAACAAGCACCACTCTATTAATTTGCATACCCGTTTTGCGAAGTGTATTGAATTCAGCAATTAATACAATACCATTGAGCACTGCCACGCCAAATAAGGCAATGAAACCAACACCAGCCGAAATTGAAAATGGCATCCCTCTGAAATAAAGTGCCCAGATGCCCCCAATTGATGCCAAGGGAATGGCTGTATAGATCAAGGTGGCTTGTTTAAGAGATTGAAAAGCAAGATACAGTAAGAAGTATATAAGTAGCAAGGAAACCGGAACGGCAATAAGTAGTCGTTGACGCGCGTGAACTAAATTTTCAAAGGTGCCACCGATATGTATAAAATAACCCGTAGTAAGTTTGACTCGTTGGTACATTTTTTGCTGTAATTCTTCGACAATGCTCTCCACATCTCGCCCTCTGACATTGAACCCGACAATGATGCGTCTTTTGGCATCATCTCTTTGAATTTGGTTGGGTCCATTTTCAAAGCGCACCTCTGCAAGCTCTGAGAGTGGTATTTCATTCCCTGAGGCGTTACTTACGAACAACTGATTGATATCTGAAATGGCGACACGATTGGCCTCATTGAGACGAACCACGAGTTGGTATTTACGCTCACCCTCAAAAACATAACCTGCAATTTGCCCCGCAAAGCCCAAATTCAAGGCCTTATTCACATCGTCAATATTCACTTGATAGCGAGCCAAAGCCTCGCGATGATAACGAACAATCAATTGGGGAAGTCCAGAAAGTTCTTCAATGTATATGTCCTCTACCCCATCAATTGATTTGGCTAATCCACCAATTTGCTGCGCGTATTTCGCCAATTGACTGAATTCTTCGCCATAAACTTTGACTACTACATCTTGTTTTGCACCAGTCATTAATTCGTTGAATCGCATTTGAATGGGTTGTTGAAAACCAAAAGAAACGTGAGGCATCAGACTATCAAGTGTTGCTTGCATTTTTGCTGCCAATTCTTCTTTATTGGAAGCAGTTGTCCATTGATCTTTATCTTTGAGTATGATCATGAGGTCACAAGCTTCCATTGGCATAGGGTCTGTAGGAATTTCAGCTGTTCCAATTTTCCCAACTACTTGCTTGATCTCTGGATATCGATCTAATAAAATGCGCGATGCTTTTGAAGTTTCATCAATTGTCCTACTCAAGCTTGATCCAGTCATGAGGCGTGTTTCAACAGCAAAATCACCTTCATCTAAGGAAGGAATAAATTCTGCACCGAGTTGATTAAAGAGAATGACCGAAGCAAAGAATAAGACAACCACACCTGAAATCACCGTTCTTTTTTTACGCAAGACAGCCTTTAACAAGGGCAAATACTTTTTTTGAATGGCCAACACAATACGATCAGAAATGGTTAGGTGCTGCATAACTTTTTTGGACAAGAATACGGCACTGATCATTGGCACATAAGTCAAAGATAAAATGAGCGCACCAAGAATGGCAAAAATCACAGTTTGTGCCATTGGTTTAAACATCTTCCCTTCAATGCCAACAAGTGCAAGTATGGGCAAATAAACAACCAGAATAATCACCTGTCCGAAGACCGCACTTTTGCTAAATTTAGATGCAGAATGGTAAACTTCATCGTTCATCTGAGCCTCATTAAGCACACCAATTTTGCGGCGCTGCAATAGATGTAAAGTCGATTCTACAATGATCACTGCGCCATCAACAATTAACCCAAAATCCAATGCGCCCAAGGACATCAGGTTGCCAGAAACGCCAAATACTTGCATGAGTGAAATGGCAAAAAGCATTGCTAAAGGGATAATGGATGCAACAATCAATCCAGCTCTTAGATTCCCTAATAAAAGCACCAACACGAAAATCACAATCAGTGCTCCTTCAATAAGATTACTCGTAACCGTGTGAATGGCTCTATCAACCAAGTTGGTTCTATCTAAATACACTTCTAACTCCACACCTTCTGGTAAGTTTTTTTCAATTTGGGCCATACGTTCCTTTACAAGTGAAATCACTTCAGAAGAATTCGCTCCTTTGAGCATGAGCACGATGCCTCCCACAGCCTCGCCCTGGTCATTGTAGGTGAGTGCACCGTAGCGAATTTGAGATCCAAATTGCACTTTGGCGATATCGCGAACAAATACAGGTGCCTCAGCGCTCGGATGTTTAATTTGAATATTTTCAATATCCGCAAGACTTGTAATGAGGCCTTCAGTCCGGATATAGGTAGTCATGTGATTTCGTTCAATATATGCACCACCTGTATTTTGATTGTTCTGTTCGACGGCATTAAATACCTCGTCGAGAGTTATTTCATGAGCCTTGAGTAGTAAAGGATCAATGGCAATTTCATAGGTTTTTAATTCACCACCAAAACCACTCACATCGGCCACGCCCTTGACACCTAAAAGTTGTCTTCGAATTACCCAATCCTGAAGGCTGCGCAATTGCGCAGCGTCATATTTACGCTCGTAACCTTTTTTTGCGCGCAGGGTATATTGATAAATCTCACCAAGCCCGGTACTGAGTGGGGCCATGGAAGGCTCTCCTAAACCCGCAGGAATGCTATTTTTAGCTTCTGCAAGTTTCTGTTGCACCTGCTCACGCGCCCAATAAATATCTGTATTTTCATTAAAAACTACCGTAACAACACTGAGTCCAAAACGGCTAAAGGAGCGTATTTCCTCAATTTCCGGTATAGTTGCCATGGTTTGCTCCACCGGATAGGTAACCAGTCTTTCGATATCAAGAGCGCTTGACGCCGGGGCTGATGTTACCACCTGAACCTGATTATTGGTAATATCTGGCACTGCATCGATAGGTAGTTTGGCCAAAGAATAGAGCCCCCAAACAATGAGCCCGAGTGTCAACACGGCAACAATCAACTTGTTGTGTATTGACCAATGTACAATTCGATTTAACATAAGGATTACAATTAGTGATTTAACTTAATAGATATAAGCTACACTAATTGAGGTGGATGCCAGCATTCGAAAAAGTCATTAATGGAAATGCTTTCAGGTGCTGAAAATATAAGGTCTTTGGTAAATGAAATTTCTGAACTTTGTACAAGTAGTTGAGTGCCTGAAGTTGGCATAAATAAGGTGACAAGTGTATTGGTTTGTACAGACTTAAAAGGCAATTGGCGGTGATCATGTTGCTTTTCATTGACTTGCTGCAGGTAGTGTTCTTGGACGAATGACCACAAACTAGGCTCGTTACACTCTTTTTGATAAGCTTCGTAATGACTTATCAAAGCATCGAATTTGAAAAATTCAAGGCCTTGCCATTGGGGAGCCAAAGAAAGCAACCCAAAATATATAGCCAAAACCATTGACAGCACTCGCATTAGACAAAATTAGTTATTTAAATGCTTAGAAAAAATAGATTGTGTAATTTCGTTCAAATCATGCTTATGAAACTCTTCTCTCTTCTTTTAATGCTTTTTTTGCATGTGCTACCAATTTTATGCCAAGATCAGATAGGTAGCTGTTCGCTTAGAAAATCTACAAAAAAATGGCAAACCAAAAGCGCTTCTCTCACTATTGCAGAAATAGCTGAAACGGAAAAATACGACGTGTATTTTTATAATTTGGATTTAGAAATGAATAACATTTCGACCTATTTGAACGGCAGCGTTCAAATACATGCCAAGGCCAAAATCAACCTAGACACTGCCTTATTTGAGCTTTTTGAATCCTTACAAATAAGTCAAATCAAAGTGAATAAC
>Ga0222713_10000537_pt1 | contig 42925 bp, 29 predicted proteins | sample C33_649DmetaG_FD_165061 | JGI IMG/M metagenome (GOLD analysis project Ga0222713, IMG submission 165061) | Estuarine water microbial communities from San Francisco Bay, California, United States - C33_649D | ecosystem: Environmental > Aquatic > Marine > Unclassified | place: USA: California... | reverse complement strand
TTTTGTTGTGCTTTTGTTTTAATAAGCAGTTTTGCGTTTGCGCAAACACCACGTCAATCCAGTAATCCAAAAGCTTTAAAAAAATACAACGAAGCGCTTGTTGCACTCGAAGACAACCGCAGCGCCGAGGGCATTGCATTACTTGGGAGTGCTTTACAAATAGATTCTAATTTTATTGACGCCTACTTATCACTAGCAGGTGCACTTGGCAATACCAAACAATATAAAAAAGCGGTTACGGTTTATGAACGAGCGCGTTTAAAAGACAGTATTTATTTTACACCCTATTTACTGCCCTATGCAATAAACCGTGCAGGACTTGGACAATTTGAAGAAGCACTTACCGCCATTAAAAAATTTCTAACCCTTTCTGATTTAAGTGGCAGAAGTTTAAAAGCTGCGCAATACCGAAAAAAAACATTTGAATTTGCGCTCAGTGAAAAAGAAAAAAATAAAAACGCATCCTATGTTTTTGCGCCAAAAAATTTAGGTGATAGTGTAAACTCAATTTCTTCCGAATATTATCCTTCCGTTACTGTTACCGATGACGCACTTGTTTTTACAAGACGTACGGGTAATGCCAGAGAAGATTTTATGCTTAGTGGTATTAATAGCAAAAACAGTTTTAATAAAGCAGCAGCACTTGATGGTGATATTAATTTGGAACCACGCAAAGGCGCTATCACTGTATCGCAGGATGGCGACTGGTTGTTTTTTGCAGCTGATATTGCAGGTGCAGGCGTTGGTGGATTTGATATTTATAAATCGGTGTATACACCATCAGGATGGAGTGAACAGGAAAATTTAGGCGATTCTATCAACACCGATTTTTGGGAAAGCTCACCAGCCATTAGCCCTGATAAACGCGCACTTTATTTTAGTAGCACAAGACCCGGCGGATATGGTGGTGCAGATTTATATGTGAGTTATTTAAAACCAAATGGACGCTGGACCGAAGCTGTAAATATGGGACCCAGTATAAATACCGCGGGTGACGAACTCGCTCCTTTTATTCACGCCGATAACCAAACACTTTATTTTACTTCGGACGGTTTACCTGGTTATGGCGGATCCGATTTATTTGTACTCAAAAAATTATCCAATGGAAAATGGGGTACGCCAGAAAATATGGGCTACCCAATCAACACCATCGAAAATGAAGGTAGTTTAGCCGTAGCCGCAGACGGCTACACCGCTTACTACGCAAGCGATAGAGAAGATAGCAGAGGTGGTCTTGACATTTATTCTTTTACACTTCCTACACATGCCAGACCTTTTAAAACCATTTATGTAAAAGGCGTTGTTACAGATTTGATTTCGAAAAAAGGATTACCTGCTAATTTAGAATTAACAGACAATGCCACAGGTACTATTATTAATAAAGTACAAACCGACGAGCTAGGACATTATTTTATTACACTCCCGGAAGGAAAAGATTATACGTTTACCGTTAATAGAAAAGGTTATTTATTTTATTCGAGCGCGTATGCATTATCTGGTGCAGCGCCTGATAGCACCTACGTTAAAAACATTGCGCTAGAACCTATTAAGCTAGCATCTAGTTTTGTATTTACACAGGTACTATTTGACAACAATAGTTTTGCACTTTTACCAGCTTCATTGCCGGAATTAAATAAGCTGGTGCAAATATTAGAAGAGAACCCTAGCATGCATATTCAAATTAGTGGTTACACAGATAATATTGGTAAGACTTCTGATAATTTAATACTCTCTACCAACAGAGCTAAATCCATTGTAAATTATTTATCGGGTAAAGGTATTGCTACGGAAAGGCTTAGCTACAAAGGATTTGGAAGTGAAAACCCAATTGCCACCAACGAAACAGCAGCGGGTCGTGCACTCAATAGGCGGACTAGTTTTACCATTACGAAATTATAAGTTGCGCGCGTTGTTGCACATGCGCGCCTGTTCGCGTGCAGATCTTGCGGGTTTTTTCACGCGCATATTTACACGTACTAGTACTCATTTTATTTTCAATGTTTTATGTGAGCTTGCAGGGTAATGGATACACTCATGTTAGACAACGAACTACGCTATCAAATTGCGATCACACAAATAGAATCGATTGGGCCAAGCCTTGCCAAATTTTTAATAGAACGTTTTGGAACTGCGCGCGGTGTCTTTAATGCTTCTAAAAAAGAATTACTCGACATCCAATATTTTGGTAATTATAGAGCCGAAAAAATTATTCGGTTTAATAATTTTACAGCCGCCGACACAGAGGTTTCTTTTGTAAACAAACAGGGTATTACACCCTTATTTATTAATGCTGCGGGTTATCCAAAAAAATTAGCCGCCTGCTCCGATGCCCCTACCATACTGTATTACAAAGGAACTGCACCCATCAATCAAACGCGCATTATTAGTATTGTTGGCACTAGGCTTCCTACACCTTATGGTAAATGGCTTACGCGTTTAATTGTTGAGAAGCTCGCACCTTACAATCCACTTATTATTAGTGGGCTCGCTTATGGTATCGATGTAACCGCGCATCAAACAGCACTGGATTGTAATTTACAAACAGTAGGTGTACTCGCACATTCACTCGCCACTATTTATCCGGCCGCACACCAACATATTGCAAAAGATATTATTGCGCAGGGCGGCCTTTTAACCGAGCTATCTTCAACAGCAAGAATCGAAAAATTTAATTTTCCAAAACGCAACCGCATCGTAGCAGGTTTATCAGATGCTACTATTGTAATTGAAACAGAAACAAAAGGCGGCAGCATGATCACTGCAAATCTTGCCTTCGATTATGATAGACAAGTGTTTGCTTGCCCCGGAAAAATAACGGATAAAAAAAGTAGTGGCTGTTTACAATTAATTCAATCACAGAAAGCGGCCATACTAGATTCGGTGAGTACACTCATAGATGCACTGGGCTGGGCGCCCATCACCACAAACCAAATAAGCACCAAAGTGCAGCAAAACTTAACAGATCCTGAAAAATCAATACTTGCCATACTAGACCATCAAATTCCAGTATCCATCGATGAAATTTACCTCAAAAGCATGCTCCCCAACGCTGTTTTAGCGGGTAGTCTGCTCAATTTAGAGCTCTACGGCCTCATTGGAGCCCTTCCGGGCAAAACCTACCTACGGCTACTAGGATAAATCATTTTTGGCGGAAATATAGCTATCCTATTATCTTTGCACATGGCAACAAGAAATACAAAGACCGCCAACAAGGCAACAAGTTCTAGATTATTTGGAGAAGGGCTAACTTTCGATGACGTTTTACTCATGCCAGCCTACTCCGAAATTTTACCAAGAGACACTGACATCCGCTCTCAACTTACAAAGTCTATCACGCTGAATGTACCTATGTTATCCGCCGCAATGGATACCGTTACAGAAGCCAACCTAGCTATTGCACTTGCACGCGAAGGCGGCATTGGTATTTTACACAAAAACATGAGCATCGACAAACAAGCCGAGCAAGTAAGACGTGTAAAAAGAAGTGAAAGCGGTATGATTGTTGACCCCATCACCCTTTTAGTAGACGCTACCATTGGTGACGCACTAAAACTCATGCGTGATAATAAAATTGGTGGTATTCCTATTGTAGACGCCGGACAAAAATTAGTAGGTATTTTAACCAATCGAGACCTTCGTTTTGAAACAGACAAAAAACGTAAAGTCAAAGAAGTAATGACTAAAGAAAATTTAGTGATTGCACCAGAAGGTACCGACCTCAAAAAAGCAGAAATTATTTTACGCAAACATAAGATCGAAAAATTACCCGTTGTCAACAAGCAAGGTAAACTCATTGGTCTTATCACCTACCGCGATATTCTACAACTACGTAATTTTCCAAACGCCGTTAAAGATGGCATTGGCCGTTTACTAGTAGGCGCTGCACTTGGCATCACGTCCGATTTAATGGACAGAGCCGCAGCACTTCAACACGTGGGCGTAGACGTGGTAACACTCGATAGCGCACACGGACATAGCAAAGGTGTAATCGAAGCGCTTAAAGCACTTCGCAAAAATTTTAAAGGACTACAAATTATAGCTGGTAATGTGGGTACGGCCCAGGGCGCCCTTGCGCTTGCCGCAGCCGGCGCCGACTGCGTTAAAGTGGGCATTGGTCCAGGTTCTATTTGCACCACACGTATCGTAGCGGGTGCAGGCGTTCCGCAGCTTACGGCCATCATGGAAGCTAGCATGGCCCTAAAATCTAAGGGGATCCCGGTAATTGCAGATGGCGGTATCCGTTACACCGGCGATATGGTAAAAGCACTTGCTGCTGGCGCCAACGTAGTAATGATGGGATCTGTTTTTGCCGGTACCGAAGAAAGCCCTGGCGACACCATTATTTATGAAGGACGTAAGTTTAAAGAATACCGTGGCATGGGAAGCTTAGGCGCCATGAGTCAGGGAAGTGGCGACCGTTATTTCCAAGACGTAGAAGCGGATATTAAAAAATATGTACCAGAAGGCATCGAAGGACGCGTTGCTTACAAAGGAAATATCTCTGAAATTATTTACCAATACGTTGGTGGATTAAGATCAGGCATGGGCTACTGCGGTGCTAAAAATATCAAAGCATTACAGCAAGCAACTTTTGTAAAAATCACCAACGCGGGCATGAAAGAAAGCCATGCGCACGATATTGATATCACAAAAGAAGCGCCTAATTATAGCCGTAAATAATTACACGACTTGAAAAAATCAACCCTACTCGGTTATAGTATTTTAACAGGCCTGTTACTCGTTGTAGCATGGCCTGTTTTTTGGTTCGCCCTACTTTTATTTGTTGCCTGGGTACCCCTACTCATCATTGCAAATAACGTTACCAAAAAACTACACTTTTTTGGATATACTTTTTTGTCGGTACTTATCTGGAATATTGGCACCACCTACTGGATGTGGAACTCCACAGATGTGGGTAGCGTAGCGGCCATTATCGCTAACAGCCTACTCATGTGCGGGCCTTGGCTATTTTATTTTACTGCCGCACAAAAAAATAAAAACATTGGCTTTTTTACACTCATTGTTTCGTGGCTCACTTTCGAATACATTCATTTAAACTGGCAAATTAGCTGGCCCTGGCTCACGCTAGGCAATGGCTTTGCGTTGCACACCAGCGTGATTCAGTGGTACGAATACACCGGCGTAGCCGGTGGAAGTTTATGGATACTACTCATGAACATACTCGTGTTCAAATTAGTACGCGCAAAAAAAGAAAAGCAACCCATCAAAAAAAACGTCGTTCAAATTGTATCGTGTTTTATAGTGCCGGTTGTTTGCTCAAACCTGATACTCAGCTATCAAAAAACACAAGCCAGCACGAGTTCAAAAAATGCTACTAGTACACAAAATGTATTAGTGGTACAACCCAATATTGACCCCTATCAAAAGTTTGAAATTTCTAGTGCGTCATCGCAAATTGCAGCGCTCATTAACGCCACAGAATCAAACATGGATAGTAGCACCACCCTGGTGCTATGGCCAGAAACAGCCATGAGCGTTGCAGACTGGCAGGATAATATTACCACCAACCCCTACTACCAACCCATATTTGAATTTAGTAAAAGACACCCAAGGCTCAATATTTTATCGGGCATCGAAACCTATAAAAAATACGGCGCTACCAAAGAAACACCCACCGCTAAACAATCGAGCGATGGCAGTTTTTTTTACGACGCATTTAATGCAGCCGTATACATTAACAACGGAACGCCTCTTGCTTTTTACAACAAAAGCAAACTCGTGCCGGGTGTAGAAACCCTGCCTACCTTTTTAAATTTTTTAGGACCGCTCCTCGAGCAGTTTGGGGGCTCCACGGGTGGATACGGAACTTCGGAAGAAGCAGAAGTGTTTACTAGTAATGGATGCCAATATATTAGTGCGCCCATTATTTGTTACGAAAGCATTTACGGCGCTTATGTAGGCACTTACAAACAAAAGAGCGCTAACCTACTAGCTGTTATCACCAACGACGGATGGTGGGGCAACACAAGCGGGCACAAACAACATTTGCAGTATGCTGCACTCAGAGCCATAGAAACAAGAACCTGGGTGGCGCGCAGTGCCAATACGGGCATTTCAGCAGTAATTGATCCACTCGGAAATATTGTAGCACAAAAAGGTTGGAATGAAAGAGCGGTTATTAAATACAGCATACCCACAAAATCTACCCTTACTTTTTACGCAAAATATGGCGATTGGCTCTATTTGATTTTTTCATGTTTTGCTGTTCTATTATTCATACAAGGTGTATACAAGCGCTTTAAAAAATAAGCATGGAAACCGGTTCATTTGAATTTGACAAACACCAAATGGGTTATACAAAATCGGGGGATGGGCCGGCCGTTATTTTACTACATGGCTTTGGAGAAGACCACCATATTTTTAATAGCACCATTTCAATGCTAGAAAATAAATATACGGTTTACACACCTGATTTATTAGGCACAGGCATGTCGCCAATAAATACATTCCCATCAAATTTTTCGATCGAATACCTAGCAGAAAGCATAGCGACTTTCATGGAGTATGAAAAAATAGAAAACTGTGTTTTACTCGGACATAGTATGGGTGGTTATGTAACGGTGGCTTTTGCAAAAAAATACCCACAGTTTCTAAAAGGTTTTGGATTACTTCATTCAACAGCTCTCCCAGACACACCCCTTAAAATTGAGAACAGAACACGCGGTATTTCTTTTATACAAAAGTTTGGCGCCGCTACTTTTTTAGAAACTACAGCACCTAATTTATTTGGATCCTTCACCCAAAAAAACCACCCTACAATTGTCACTGATTTTACAAAGGCGCTGCCCCACTTTTCAAACGAAGCGCTGATAGCCTATTACCATGCTATGATGGCCCGCCCAAATCTTACACTAGTTTTAGAAACTACCCCCTTACCCGTACTGTTTATTTTAGGCGACCAGGATATGGCCGTTGCACTAGAAGACACATTACCACAAACAAAAATGCCCAATACCGCCTATCTTTATGTACTAGAAAATTGTGGCCACATGGGCATGCTAGAGCATCCCATTATTTTTAATAACGCTGTCCTTGATTTTTTGGATAAAGTGAATGCATGAAAAAATGGTTTTTAATACTACTCCTTAGCGCTTTTGTTACGAATGCGTATGCATCACATATTTCGGGTGGTGAAATGTATTATACCTATTTAGGTAAATCGCCCACCGATGCAAATAAGTTACGCTACGCTATAACACTTTTATTATACAAAGACACGACGGTTACGGGGGCTATGGTTGCATCACTCTCAAGTAATTATAATATTTCTATTTACAGAGGCGATAACAATGCGTTAGTTGGCAATTATGTGCTAACTAGAAAAAATTATGAGTTCATGAAACTAGGCACCTACGATAAATGCTTGTCTAGTTTTCCGCGTGTAGAATTTGCCGTATCGGCCTATGAAGTAGTGGTAGATTTAGACCCTAATGCAGGTGGTTATTTTGCAAGCCATTCACAGTGTTGTAGGGTAAGTGGCGTATTAAATATGAATTCCAACACCGTGGGTATTAGCTACTGGGTAAAAATTCCGGGCAGTGATACCAATCCATTTGCACCAGATAATTCAAGTGCTACTTTTTTAAAAAAAGATACCATCCTCGTTTGTGTATCCTCCCCCATGCAACTCGATTTTAGCGCTGTTGATCCAGACAAAGACTCCTTGGTGTATTCATTTGCACCAGGTTATGTAGGCGCTGGACCGCCACCCAATCAATTGCCCATACAATCGGACACACCGCCGTATACCACCGTATCTTATTTTGGCGGATTTAGTTTTAATAATCCCTTTGGAAACACCTCCACACAAATCAATGCAAAAACAGGACTTGTTACCGGTCGAGCGCCTGCTGTTACCGGCATTTATTTAATAGCGGTTCGTGTAGAAGAATACCGTAACGGTATAAAAATTGGAGAACACCAAAAAGAATTTCAAGTAAAAGTTGAAAACTGTTCGATAACCGCTGCTGAACTAAAACCTCAATATGTTTCATGCGATGGTTTTACGCTTCAATTTGAAAATGAATCGACAAGCCCTAGTGTAGCTAGTTATTTATGGAATTTTGGCGATGGCAGAACCAGTACTTTGCCAACACCAACTAACACTTACGCAGACACCGGCACTTATGTTTTAAAATTAGTTGTAACAAGCACCGGCGGTTGTCAAGATTCGGCAACATCAATAGTAAAAGTGTACCCCACCTTCAAAACAGATTTTTCAATAACAGGAACCTGCGTACTAAATAATTATACATTCAAAGATTTGTCCACTAGTAAATATGGTACTGTTAATAGTTGGCGTTGGAGTTTTGGTGATGCTGGTAGCACAGCAGATAGTGCCACCACAAAAGATACGGTGTGGAAATACAGCAGTGCACAAAAAGTAGCAGTCACACTAATTTCAACCAATAGCAAAGGATGCATAGACACCCTTACTAAACAAATAGATGTTTTAGACAAACCTCAAATTAATCTTCCATTTAAAGACACGCTAATTTGCAGTAACGATACACTTCCTTTAAAAGCAAATATTAGTAGTACCACCACTATTAGCTGGGTGCCTAGTAACAATGCCAATAAATTAAGAATTATTGGCGCTAATACCGCAAACCCCACCGTATATCCAAACGATAGCACCAAATATTATGTGACCGTTATGGACAATGGATGCAATGCTACTGACAGTGTGATGGTTAACGTACTTCAATTTATTAAAGTAGATTTAAAAACAGATACTACAATTTGTAGGGGTGATAGCTTCGCATTAGCACCTACTTCTTATGCGCTCTCTTATATATGGCGAAGCTCAAATGGTGATGTGGTAGATCCTATAAAAAATCCAATCATCAAACCAAGCACCAACAATATGTATTTTGTTACGGCCAATTTAGGAAAGTGCCAAGATAAAGATTCGATACTTATTAAAGTAGTGGCAACACCAGCAGTAAATGCAACACATGATACCACTATTTGTTTTGGCACTTCGCTTCCATTACAAGCCACCATCATTGCTAGCAAATTTACATGGAGCCCTACCAGTAGTTTAACGGGCTTTAACACCCTGCGTCCTGTGGCAAGGCCAGTGAATTCTATAAACTATGTGATTGCCGTAACTGACACCATAGGTTGTCCAAAAATTGTTACCGATACCATTCGTGTAACAGTGGTGCCGCGTATTATACCAAATGCCGGAAACGATACCATGGCCGTTATAGGAAAACCAATGCAGCTTGGCGCGAGTGGTGGGCTTAGTTATTTATGGACCCCTTCTACCTTTTTAAATAACCCTCAAATTGCTAACCCAATATTTATTGGTGCAGCAGGAACCGATTCTATTGTGTACACCGTTAGGGTATTTGCACAAGCGGGCTGTTACGCCGAAGACAATGTTACCGTTACTATTTTTAATGGCATTTCTAATATATGGGTGCCATCAGGATTTACACCCAATAAAGATGGCAAAAACGATATTTTAAAACCTATCACAAAAGGCATCAAACAATTGATCCATTTTAATGTTTTTAATAGATGGGGGCAACTCATTTATACCACCAACCGTATGGGTGAAGGATGGGACGGAACCTATAAAAATGAATTACAACCTAGTGGTGCCTATGTGTATGAAGCAGTAGGTATCGATTACGCAGATAATAAAGTATATACCAAAGGAACAAGTGTGATCATCAGATAAAATAAATTATGAGTAAAACAATTTTAATTACAGGCGCTACTTCTGGTTTTGGAGAAGCCATGGCCCATGTTTTTGCAGCAGCCGGCAACAAGTTAATTATAACCGGAAGAAAAGAAAATTTATTATCAGCCTTACAAGAAACCCTTGTTGAAAAATACAATGCGGTGGTACTAACCCTTTGCTTTGATGTACAAAATAAAGAAGCTGTTTTTGCTGCTATAAATAGTATACCTGCGGCTTTTCAAAATATTGATGTCCTTATTAATAATGCAGGACTAGCACTTGGTCGCGACGCTTTTCAGGACGCAAATTTAGACGACTGGGAAACCATGATTGACACTAACGTAAAAGGATTATTATACGTAAGTAAAGCAGTGCTTCCACTACTGATACAAAATAAAAAAGCGCATATTATTAATATTGGCTCTACCGCTGGTGTAGAAGTATACAAAGAAGGAAATGTTTACTGCGCTAGCAAGCATGCTGTGGCTGCCATTTCAAAATCAATGCGCATCGATTTATTACAACAACACATAAAAGTAACGGCCATTCATCCGGGTGCCGCAGAAACGAATTTTAGTAATACCAGATTTAAAGGAGACGAAACAAAAGCAGCGGCCGTTTACGAAGGATACAAAGCCTTAGAAGCGGTTGATGTTGCAAATGTTGCCTACTATGTTACAACACTTCCGGATCATGTATGTATTAATGAACTTGTGGTAACCTGCACCAGTCAGGCAAACTCCTTTTATTTACAGAAATAAATTTTGCGCGCTATATCCGAAATGTATTTATCCAAAATCAATTTCGGTATTGTCACCAATATTTAAACTACGCGACAAGCCTTTTACACTCGCGTCGCTTCCAATTAAAGAATTGTCAAGTACCACTTCGTGAAGGTTCGTATAGCCACCAATAATACTATCTCTAATGATAGATTGTGTAATAGTGGTATTTGGGCCAATAGCAACATGGGGTCCAATAATCGCGTTTGAAATGGTGCAACCAGCTGCGATACTTACCGGATGAATAATAATGGTGTCTTTATAAATATCTGCCGCTGGTACATGTCCACCCATTTTTTTTAAGAGTGTTGCATTGGTTTCAAGTATCGATTCCTTTTTACCACAATCAAACCAATTGGCCACTTTAAAAGACCTGAAACGAGTACCCTTTTGCACCATACAGGCAAGCGCATCTGTTAAATTGTACTCGCCCCTAGTGGTAATATTTTCTACAAAAAGTTGCTGCAAACATTCAAATAAAACAGCTGTTTCATGAATCTTATAGAGTCCAACAAGCGCCATATTACTTTTTGGAATGGCTGGCTTTTCTACCAGATGTTCTATAAATCCATTTTCATCCAAAGTGGCCACACCAAAATCGCGTGGGTCATCTACTTTTCTTACCCCAATCATACTTTCGGGGCTTTCTATAATTTCCTTGACGTCAAAATCACAAATAGTATCCCCAAGGGCTACAAAAATGGGCTCGTCTCCAATGAGTTGCTTGGTTAATTCTACGGCATGACCTGTTCCCTGGCGTTCGTTCTGGTATACAAAATGCGTATTTAAATTTGGATAGGTTTGTTTAACGTAATCTTGTATTTTTTCCCCTAAATAACCCACAATAAAAATAAACTCGTTGATGCCCGCATCACTTAACTGATCCACAATATGCGAGAGAATAGTTTTGCCGGCAATAGGTATTAATGCCTTGGGTTGCGTATACGTAAGCGGTCTTAATTTTGTGCCAGCACCAGCAACAGGGATAACAGCTTTCATAACTTGGGGGATTTAAAAAGATTTACCCACATCTAATAAGGGTTCGAAAATAGTAAAATTAGGCATTATAACAACAATTGTGAATAGTTTGAGGCCTTGGGCCTTATTTTGAACCTGCATAATCAAGGCCTTAACTTATCTTTGTGCCCAAGAAAAAAAATAGCAGCCATGCAAAGAGATTCCCTTGTTTTTGACATCATCAACCAAGAATTAGCACGCCAACGTAGAGGCATCGAACTTATTGCTTCTGAAAACTTTACAAGTCTTCAAGTAATGCAAGCTTCAGGTAGTGTGATGACCAATAAATATGCCGAAGGGTATCCTGGACGCAGGTATTATGGTGGTTGCGAAATTGTGGATCAAACAGAGCAGTTAGCCATTGATCGTTTAAAGCAAATTTTTAACCTCGAATACGCCAACGTGCAACCACACAGCGGTGCGCAAGCTAACGCAGCACTCATGCTTGCTATTTTGCAACCCGGCGACGCTATACTAGGTTTAGACCTTAGCATGGGCGGTCATTTAACGCACGGATCTGGCGTTAACTTTTCTGGTAAAATTTACAAGCCACATTTTTACGGTGTTGTAAAAGAAACAGGCTTAATAGATTATGAAATGCTCGAAGCTCAGGCAAGAGCGGCAAAACCAAAATTAATTATTTGTGGTGCTAGTGCCTACAGTAGAGATTGGGATTTTGCACGTATCAGAAAAGTAGCCGACGAAGTAGGCGCTTTTGTATTAGCTGATATTGCACATCCAGCAGGCTTAATTGCAAAAGGCTTATTGTCTTCTCCATTTGAACATTGTCATTTTGTAACATCTACTACCCACAAAACTTTACGAGGCCCTCGTGGTGGTGTTATTATGATGGCCAAAGATGGCGAAAACACACTCGGCTTAAAAGATATTAAAGGAAATCTAAGACTATGGTCTAATGTAATTGATATGGCAGTGTTTCCGGGCACACAAGGCGGCCCATTAGAACACATAATTGCAGCTAAAGCCATTGCATTTGGCGAAATATTAACGGACGAGTTTTTAGTATACCAACAGCAGGTGCAAAAAAATGCCCAAGCGATGGCTAAAAATTTTACCGACAAGGGATATGAAATAATTAGTGGTGGTACAGACAATCACTTAATGCTAATAGATTTACGCAACAAAAATATCAGTGGTAAAAAAGCCGAGCAAGTATTAGGACACGCAGACATCACGGCAAATAAAAATATGGTACCTTACGATGACAAGTCTGCCTTTGTTACCTCAGGGATTAGATTTGGTGTTGCAGCTGTTACGACAAGAGGCATGGTAGAATCAGATATGGCTTTTGTGGTAAATGCAATAGACAAAGCGTTGATGAACCCAGATGATGCAGCGCTTCTAGAAAAGTTAAAAGGCGAGGTAAATGAGTTTATGTCTCAATTTGTTTTATATCCTGAGCTATGATACAACGCATTCAAACCCTATGGTTACTTTTAGCAAGCATTTGCGCATTCGCATCTGTTAAGCTACCTTTTTATTATGGCAGCCTAGAAGTACCAGGACCCACTACTACCATCACACCATATGATAACTTTATGCTACTCGTGTTTGTGATTGCGACTGCATTAATGGCGCTTGTATCTATTTTTTTATTTAGCAATAGAAGTTTACAAATCAAGATGTGTATCGTAGGCCTGGTTTTGAGCTTGGCAAATTTGATGCACTACTTTTTGTACATGAAAAATTTTAAAACAGGTGGACTTTCGCTGTATTCGGCACTTAGTTTTTTAGTGCCTGTGTTTTTTATTCTTGCAATAATAAGTATTTACAAAGATCAAAAATTGCTTAAAAGCCTTGATCGTTTAAGATAAATCACAACCTACTCAATAGTTTTAGCGGGAATAGAAAGCGCTTACAGCTAGTTGTAATTTATAGGTATTTAGCCGTATGAGAAGCAGCGCATTTTTTAATACCTAGTGGCACGCCTTCATACACAACAGTTCCTCCACCATCGCCTGCTTCAGGACCCATATCTATGAGCCAATCTGCCGATTTAATAACGTCGGTGTTGTGTTCAATAACAATGAGTGAATGACCCTGATCAATCAGTGCCGAAAAAGAATTGAGTAATTTTTTGATATCATGAAAATGAAGTCCGGTGGTAGGTTCATCAAAAATAAACAGCATTTGACCATGCCCTTTACCCTTGCCTAAAAAGCTGGCAAGCTTTACCCGCTGGGCTTCTCCGCCACTAAGGGTATCACTACTTTGACCTAGTTTAATATAGCCAAGCCCCACCGATTGAAGTGGTAATATGGCGTTATAAATGTTTTTGTCTTCCACAAAAAAATCAAGGGCCTGATCTACGGATAGTTCCAGTACATCAAAAATATTTTTGTCTTTGTAATAGACCTCTAGCACTTCTTCTTTAAATCTTTTACCACCACAAGACTCACAAGTGAGGTGCACATCTGCTAAAAACTGCATCTCTACTACTTGTTCCCCTTCTCCTTTACAGGTGTCGCAACGTCCACCGTCTACGTTAAAAGAAAAATGCTTGGGCATAAAGCCACGCATTTTAGAAAGCGGCTGTTTCGAATATAAATCTCTAATGCCATCATAGGCTTTTATGTATGTAACGGGGTTACTTCGTGAAGATTTACCAATTGGGTTTTGGTCAACCAGTTCTATTTGTGCAATAGAATCGATATCACCTATTAGTTTAGAATGAAGTCCCACTTTATCGGCGGGCTCTCCTTTATATTTTTGAAGTGCTGGATATAAAATTTGTTTAACCAGCGTTGTTTTTCCACTACCACTCACACCACTTACTACACATAGAGATTGTAGTGGAAATTTAACAGTGAGGTTTTTTAAATTATTTTGTCTAGCACCCTCAATACCAATAAAACGGGTGCTCTTTCTTAATGTTTTTGGTGCATCAATGGAAAGAGCGCCTGATAAATATTTACCCGTTAAGCTATCCGGATTTTTAATGAGTGCATTGTAATTACCTGATGCTACTACTTCACCACCAAGGTGCGAAGCAAAGGGACCCATATCAATAATATGATCTGCTTTGCGCATAATCATTTCATCATGTTCCACCACTACTACGGTATTTCCTAAATCCCGTAACGATTGAAGCACCCCAATTAAACGCTCGGTATCTCTAGAATGAAGCCCAATAGAAGGCTCATCAAGTATGTAGAGTGAGTTGGTTAAATTACTCCCTAAATTTCGGGTTAGTTGAATGCGCTGACTTTCGCCACCACTTAACGAATTAGCAAGCCTATCTAGTGTTAAATAGCCAAGACCCACGTCTAATAGGGTTTGTAGGCGCTGGTGTATTTCAATTAAAATTCTTTTAGCAACACTATTATCATGCTCCGATAATACAACGTTATCAAACCAAACTTTTACATCACGCACCGGCATTTGACATAGTTCGCCAATATGTTTGCCACCCACTTTTATATAAAGCGCTTCTTTGCGTAAACGGTATCCACCACAAGCGGTGCAAGTTGTGCGTCCACGATACCTACTTAATAAAACACGGTATTGTACTTTGTATAAATTTTGTTCTACCTCTTTAAAAAAATCATGAATACCATACACTTTACCCACACCATCCCATAACTGCTGGTACTGTGCTTTGGTTAATTGTGCAATAGGTTTATGTATAGGAAAATCTATTTTAGAAGCCCCTTTAATAAATTGGTCTTTCCACCAACTTAATTTTTCACCTTTCCAAGGTGCCACAGCACCTTCAAATAAACTTAAACGCGTGTCCGGAATAACAAGGTCAGCGTCTACCCCTAATACCTGACTAAAACCCTCACAAGTAGGGCATGCACCAAATGGATTGTTAAATGAAAATAAATTTGGCACGGGCTCTTCAAACACAATGCCATCAAGTTCAAACCGGCTGCTAAAATGATGTACTTTTTTTGTGTCCACCTCTATGTATACTTCACCCTCCCCTTCATAAAAAGCAGTTTGCACCGAATCGGACAAGCGGTGCAAATCGTCTTCATCAAAATCTTTAACCACAATACGGTCTATAAGTACCCAGGTTTGCGGCGTTGCTTGCGTGGCAGAGGTTTCTTTCAAGAGCGGCAATATTTTTTTTAATGCAGCAGGCGTTTGTTCCATTAGCTCCTCTATACGCATGAGCGGCTCCGCAGCAGATGCTACATAAATTCTTGAAAATCCTTTTTGTAATAAAATATTAAGCTCTTCAAGAACCGCTCTGTTTTTATGTTGCTTTAAAGCAACCCCAATCACTACTTTACTATTTTTTGAAAGGGCACAAATAGCTGCCACCACATCCGATACTTCATCTTTTTTTACTTCTTTACCACTAATCGGAGAAATGGTTTTACCTGCTCTTGCAAATAAAAGTCGGAGGTAGTCATATATTTCAGTCATGGAACCCACCGTACTGCGGGGTGTGCGGGTAATAACTTTTTGCTCTACCGCAATGGCGGGGCAAAGGCCTTTAATCATGTCCACGTCTGGTTTTACCATGCGGGCCATAAACTGTCTGGCATAAGCGCTCAAACTTTCGGCATAGCGGCGCTGCCCTTCGGCAAATAAAGTATCAATGGTTAATGATGATTTACCACTCCCCGAAACGCCCGTTACCACTATAAATTGACCGCGCGGAAATGCCACGCTTACATTTTTTAAATTGTGTACGCGCGCACCCACTACCTCAATAGCGTCTAGGCCCTTTAATGAACCCTTTGCCTGATCTACTTTTTGGCTCTTTGCCACTGCTGTATCAACTTGTTTTTTTGCTGCCATATATACGTACACAATGTAAACAGATTATCGCAGCATAGGTTTAGTTACGTCTCAAATAAAGCCAGATTTTTTTGGCGAACACACAATTTTTTTAGGATTTATTCGATGTGAATAACCAAACCCCTCATTTGCAATGTATCCACAAGCGATCAAGCAGCATAAAAGATGGCTAATTTGAACCCCGAGAAGAAAAATAGACTATGAAAACACTCGAGCAGGTTGCAGATTTAGATTTGATCCGTTCCTTTCAAGCCGGCGATACAGAAGCATTTGACGTGCTGGTAACACGCTACAAAGACCGTATCTATTCTTCTATTCTATTTTTTGTCAAGGACACCTATTTAGCTGAAGACCTGTTTCAAGATGTGTTTATCAAAATTATTGATACCCTAAAAAATAAGCGCTACACCGAGGAAGGTAAATTTTTACCATGGGCGCTCCGAATAGCACACAACTTATGTGTCGACTATTTTAGAAAAGTAAAGCGCACACCTGCCATAAAAACTTCTGACGATCAAGATATTTTTGAAGTGATCAATGTATCACAAGAGGCACCCGATCAAAAGCTCATGCGCGGTGAAAGCCACGACAAAGTGCGCCGTATGTTAGACTTACTTCCCGAAGAGCAAAGAGAAATTATTGTGTTAAGGCATTACGCCAACCTTAGCTTTAAGGAAATTGCTGAAATTACCAATTGTAGCATTAATACGGCACTAGGTCGTATGCGTTACGGGTTAATTAACCTGCGCAAAATGATGACAGAAAATCAAATGACTTTATAAGTAAGTTGATTTAGCGCTAGAAAAACAAGCATTCACTTTATTTATTAGCTGCATCAAAAGCAGCTTTCACAGCGTCTAAGTGCTTAATAAAGCCCGCTACACTAGGGTCATAGCCATATTTTACATCACTAAGCGGTTTTCCGTTCAAATCCAAAAACATATACAGCGGCTGCGCATTAAATCCAAAGGTTTTGATTTCGTAGTCTAGGTTTTTGCCACCTACTGTTTCAATTTTAACGCCGTTTTTATCGGTGTACTGCTCATGTGCAGGTAGTTCTTCTGATTCGTCTACATATAAACTTACGAGCACAAAATTTTCTTTGATGCGTGATAACACAGCCGGATCTTTCCATACCTGCTCCTCCATTTTACGGCAATTAGGACAGGTATGTCCTGTAAAATCAAGCATGATGGGCTTCTTTAAAATTTTAGCCGCAGCCATACCTTCTTCCAAATCAAAATACGCTGTTAACCCAAAAGGCACGTGTAATTTACTCGTGTACTTTTTGGGTGGTGCGGCCTGCGGTCCAGCACCAGGGCTTACGCCTACTGCATTACCAATTTTATATTGAAGGTCATTTAAATTAAATTCTTGTGTGGTAGCTGGTGGAATAAAACCGCTGAGCGCCTTTAATGGAGCCCCCCAGAGGCCTGGCACCATGTACACAGCAAAACTAAAACTAGCCATCGCAAAAAATAAACGCGGCACGGATACAAATGGCAAATCACTATCGTGTGCAAATTTTAATTTGCCAAGTAAGTATACACCTAATAAGAAAAACACCACAATCCATAATACCAAAAATACATCTCTATTTAAAATACCTAAATGATAAGAGAGGTCTACATTGGATAAAAATTTAAGGGCTAATGCTAATTCAATAAAACCAAAACTTACTTTGATGGTATTTAACCAACCACCACTTTTTGGAAGTGACTGTAGCATGGATGGGAAAAATGCAAACAAAGAAAATGGAATAGCAAGACCTACCCCAAAACCCATCATACCCAAAATGGGCGCGAGTCCTACGCCTTGCATACTGGTTTGTCCAAGCAAGGTTCCCACAATAGGACCTGTGCAAGAAAACGAAACAATTACAAGGGTTAAAGCCATAAAAAAGATGCCGAGTAACCCGCCTTTGCCCGCTTTTTGATCTGCTTTATTGGCCCAGCTATTAGGAAGTGCTAATTCAAAAGCACCAAAAAATGAAATGGCAAAAACAATAAACACCACAAAAAAGAAAATATTAGAAACCGGGTGCGTAGAAATAGTATATAAAATTTTATCGCCAAAAATGAGCGTAAGCAACAGTGTTGGAATCGTATAAATTAAAATAATCGATAAAGAGTACCACAGTGCATTTTTTAATCCTTCTATTCTTGTTTTGCTACGCTTTAAAAAAAAGCTAACCGTTACCGGAATGAGTGGAAACACACAAGGGGTAATAACAGCGAGTAATCCGGTTGCTAAGCAAAGTAAAAAAATACTCCACATAGAGCCTTCTTTATTTTCAGATGCCGCGCCGGCGTCAGCTATATCATTAGCAGAAGCAGCCGCGTCTGTAATCGTTACATTTATTTTTTCTTCGCCACTTGGAAAATCATCACCAGAAACGCCAAGCCAATTAAAAGAACCTTTAATAGCATTGGCGCCTGCTTTAATACCAAGGGTATATGTAAAGGTAACACTATCATAAGCCGTGCCTTTATCTGTGCTGCCCGGAAGCGCTACTGCTCCTGCTAAGCCTTCTTCTTTAACGGCCGAAGTTACAGAAGCTGAACTATCTAATTGAAGTGACGACACAAATACATCGTCGTTATTTTTTTTTACGGCTGTAAAAATGTGGGTGCCTTTTGCAGCCACAGCATGCACTGTAAGCATTGCAGAGGTATCGGTTAATTTAGTAGCCGAAAAAACAAACTGCACAGGTTGTTTAGAATCCTGTGCAGCTGCGCTATCAATTAATTGTATACTAGCAAGTAAAACAATAAATAATATTTTCTTAGTCATTATTGAAGCTTGAGGTCAAAAGTTTTTTTGCTTGGCGGTAAGCATTGACGGTCGTCACAAACATTATAAGAAACCGTACCACTAATATTTGTTTTAACACCAGCGCGTACTTTTAATGTTTGCGTATAAGTGGCCGTTTCACCAATATAACGAACCGTGGTTTTAAAAAGGTCGTCATATTCCTGCTTTACTTTTCCGATTTCTTTGGTAACACCCACAATTGTTACTAATGGATTTTTATTGAATGTAATTTTAGTAGGTATTGGCCCACCTGCACCAGTGGTTTGCGAATAAATATGCCAATCACCTTCTATGTTTGCGGTAGCTGTAAAAGTATAGGTATCAGCACTTACTTTTTTTACCGAATAAGACCAATCTACTGGGTCCTGAATTTGAGCCGACGCCGCATAAGCAATACACAAAACAGTAAGTATTGAAAATAATTTTTTCATAACAGTTAATTTAACCCAAGTAATTCAAATACTTTTTTACCATCAATATTGCCAAGGATGCTTGAAGTAGCACGCTCTGGATGCGGCATCATACCAAATACATTTTTTGCAGCGTTGCTAATGCCGGCAATATTTTTTATAGCACCATTGGGATTACTGCCTTCTGCCTCATTCCCATTTTCGTCACAATACTTGAAAATAACTTGCCCGTTTGCTTCTAAGGCATCGAGTGTTTTATTGTCTGCAAAATAACGGCCTTCGCCATGAGCGATAGGTATTTTTAAGGCACCTGTTGCAGGATTTTTTATAAATACATTTTTACAAATAAATTGTTGATTGCTATTTTGTAACAATACACCCGGCAATAGACCACTCTCACATAAGATTTGAAAGCCATTACACACCCCTAATACTTTACCACCCCTATTTGCAAAATCAATAACCGATTGCATCATCGGACTAAAACGAGCAATCGCACCGCAACGTAAATAATCGCCATAAGAAAACCCGCCCGGAAGTATAATACAATCGTTAGTGGTAAACATACTAAGGTCTTTGTCTTTATGCCATAACATAATCACTTCTTTACCCAAATCCCCGGCCAATGCATCTTGCATGTCTCTGTCACAATTAGACCCTGGAAATACAACTACACCAAACTTCATAAAATGTATAATTATCTGATAGAATAGTACAAAGGTAACCCTCAAAAAGATAAGCGAAAGCCTAAATTTTCACCAAATGCCAGTTGTTGATAATTATAAGGCCGAGGGCCGTCCAAAACAGAAAATTGGGCAGTAATAGCTTTTTAGGGTTGCTATATCCATTAGAAATAGTTGCAGAAAGGGGAACCAGGCCCATTAGAAGTAATTGGGGTCCTAAACTGCTAAATAAAAAAGGACTTACCAGTAATACAAAAAGGAGCACCATCATCACCCCCCAATTTTTACGAATTTGTATCACAAGCCTACCCACATGTAATTGTAATTGATAAAGTCCAACAAGTGAGGCAAACACAATAAATCCAAGGTTAATAAGGTATAATGTGTCAAGGTCATGAAGCGGAGATCCAAACGAAATGGTTGGCAAATAAGTACCTACCAAAGCAAATTGATTGTTTAAAAAAAGAAACACCAAGACAAAATAATAAGGCAGCAAAATACCCAACAATAGCACCAACCACTCGGCTATTCTAAATGGTCTTACCACGGCTAATGCAAATAGAACTACTACAATTAAAATAGACAAAGGATGAAATAGTAAAATTGATATGCCTGCAATTAATCCAATATTAAATAAAAGGGTTTTAGGTTCTGGATTGTTATAAAGCCTACTCAATTTAATAAACATCCAAAGGGTCAATGAATTACTAACCAGTGTTTCTGTTATTAAATCAGATTGCATAAGAAGTCCTGACAACAAAATATAGGTCATGGCAGGAACATAGTTGACATTTGAAAACATACGTAAATCCTGCATCACCATATTAAGGCGCAGCGCCTGTATTACGAGTAAAGCATGGAAAATGATTACCTGAATGGCAAGTGGTAAATTGTATATGTAATGAGCAAGAAAATATGAAAAAAGTCCATTTTGCTGTTCAGCAACAACAGCTGTTGTGAATTGCGCTGCCCCAAGATGGAAATGCACACCCACGCTTAATAGGAGCACAAGTAAGATATTTACAACAGATCTGTCTCTAAATAAAAAAACCATGGAATACGTTTCAGTCTAAAAGTAAGCTAATAATCAATTTTAGCAAAACAAGTATACCCCCTAAACATACATGGCACAATAATTTGCCTGAGCCCAACTTGCTTAGCAAGCCTAGGCATAAACTCATGACCACGATCTACATTTTTAAAGCCAGGGTTTCTGTTAATTCTGCCATCAGGCGTAATGGCCTGATTGGTTAATACGTTTTGATTTTTTTCTTGCATGTTAAAAATGAAATTGAGCTGATCCCCTGCATTTAACATCGAAAATCCAATAAAATTTTCCGAATTGTCGTCGAACTGGTTTTTGCGAATCATGTTACTCCATTCCATATTACCTTTTGCATCAAATGAAATGACTGCAATATTTTCTGCGTAATACCTGACTTGATTGTTATTACTAAAAAAAGAGTTGTTACGACCCCAAGGAGAAAGCCCTATACCACCCATGGGACTGTTCCAGGAATAATAATCCATAGGAGACCAAAAAGGGGAGCCGTATAAATAATCCCATCTATTGAGGGTACTTCCTTTGGAAGAAGTAAAAACAGATTCTGAAATCATCATAAAACCTCCATCGCGTCTTACAATAATATTCTTTAAAAAATAATCATTGAAAGCAGCCCTTGCACCATTTTGACCCTTTGCATCTTCTTTAAATTCATCCGAAAAAACAGTGGTAGCATTTAATAATTCCTTGTCTGAATTTTTATCCCACAAGGTAAAATAGATGCCTTCAATATTTCCACGTCTTTGTTTGCCAAAAAATGAAGTAATTAAATAATGCTTATTTAAATTATCAACTTTAATATGAATGTCGTCTAAATAAATTCCTTTAACAGCCAAGTCAGAAATATGCGCTTCATCGTAATTGGCTTTCTTAGTAATGAGTGAAACCTTATTAATATTGTCATTTTGCGCTGTACCACTCGCTCTTACACAAATTAAATCGCCGTCATTGTCAAGTGCAAACTCTGCTAAAAAATCATTGCGTTGAGGCATTGGTAATGCGATACGCGATTTTCTGATGAGTGAAAAATTTTGATCGAATAAGCAAGTAGTTAAAACGTGCGACTTTTCATTATGGCTATTGATTTTAAAAATCATTATTTTTTTCTTGTCTTCACTCACCACCAAAGAATATAACCTGTTAGACCCAATACCGCTTGCATCAATCGTGCTATCAAGTTGCATGGGCTCCGATAATAAATTACCATCACTATCCATTTTTACCACCATACAATGCACGGTATTTTTTCGTTGAAATTGATAGAGCATGTAAAAGTGATTGGCGTAGGCTAAAAAGTCAGTTTGAATGAGCCTATCGGGCATATTGAGTTGTTGCTTTCCCAGTAGCTTCATTTCAGGATCAAAGACCGAAAGCGTGTGAGATTCTCGATAGTTTTTATACACTAAAATCTTTCCCCCTATTTTACCGAGCACCTCAAAACTATAGGAACGAGGATCGTCTTTGTCAGGTTCAGAAAAGGTAATTTGCTGTGCTTTTAAGGCAAAAGACAGCATAATAACCAGCGAAAAAAGGAGTAAAAACGACTTTTTCATAACAAAAAGCTTAGACCCTCAAAGGTAAGCTGCTTTATTAAGAAATACCTAACCAAAAGGTTAAATAAATCTTAGAGATAACCCTAATTTATTTAGAACCCGAACTTGTTTTTTGATATACATTTGTGCAGCATAAACATCATATACGTGAGCAAAAATCTTAACAAAGTCACTTCTGCTGGACTCATCATTGCACTAGGAATCATTTACGGAGACATTGGAACCTCTCCTTTGTACGTTTTAAACGAAATTATTACTGGAAGAGAAATTAGCGATTTGCTAATTATTGGCGCCCTATCCTGTATTATTTGGACGCTAACGCTCCAAACAACTTTCAAATATGTAATACTCACACTAAAAGCCGACAACAAAGGTGAGGGTGGTATTTTTAGTTTGTATGCACTGGTGAGAAGACGCAAAAAATGGTTGGTCATTCCCGCTATGATTGGAGGTGCGGCCCTACTAGCCGATGGTATTATCACGCCACCTATCACCGTTACTTCGGCCATTGAAGGACTCAGACAAATTCCTGTATTTCATGATATTACACAGCAAACCATTGTAACCATTGTTATTGCCATCATAAGTATCTTGTTTTTTGTACAACAATTTGGAACTGCTTCTATTGGAAAATTATTTGGCCCAATCATGACAGTTTGGTTTGTCATGATTGCCATTTTAGGACTCAGTCATTTGCTAGACGAATTGTCCATTTTAAAAGCCTTTAATCCCTACTACGGTATCAAATTACTAGCCACCTATCCAAAAGGATTTTGGTTACTCGGCGCCGTGTTTTTATGCACCACCGGAGCAGAAGCACTATACAGTGATTTAGGACATTGCGGCAAAGGCAATATCCGCATTTCATGGATTTTTGTAAAAACATGTTTAATCATTAACTATTTAGGTCAAGGCGCTTGGTTATTGGCTCAGTATAAAGGGCAAATTATTCCAGTAGCAGTAATGGCTGATGGCTTTAATCCTTTTATTGGCATCATGCCACAGTGGTTTAAACTAATAGGCATTATCATTGCTGCGGCTGCAGCTATTATTGCGAGCCAGGCCTTAATTTCTGGATCCTTTACACTCATCAGCGAAGCCATGCGTCTTAATTTATGGCCTAAAATGAAAATCAATTATCCAACCGAAGAAAAAGGTCAACTATACATTCCCGGCATTAGCCTTTTATTGTTTGTAGGCTGCGTAGGCATTACCTTGTACTTTCAAAAATCTGCCAACATGGGCGCTGCGTATGGTTTAGCCATCACCCTTTGCATGATTAGCACCTCCATTTTGTTTGCCAACTTTTTAGTAAGCAAACGAACACTTCCAGCTTGGATTTATTTATACCTCGTTGTTTATTTGCTTATTGAAACTTCATTTTTAATTGCCAACCTAGAAAAATTCATGCACGGTGGTTACGTAACACTCATTGTAGGTGGTGCACTATTTACGGTGATGTATGTATGGTTTAGAAGTAGAAAAATTAAAAATAGCTATGTAGAGTTTGTGCATTTGGAAGATTATATTCCAATGATTCAGGAGCTCAGTAACGACAAATCAATTCCTAAATACGCGACGCACCTAGTGTACATGACAAGTGCTAACAACCACAAAGAAATTGAGCATAAAATCATCTATTCTATTTTAAATAAAAAGCCAAAGCGCGCCGATATCTATTGGTTTGTACACGTAGATGTTATTGATGAACCCTACACTTGTGAATACTCAGTAGAACATATCATTCCCAATGATATTATTAGGGTTGAATTTAGACTTGGCTTTAGAATGGAACAACGTATCAACCTCATGTTTAGAAAAGTGGTGGAGGATCTGGTAACCAATAAAGAGGTGAATATTACCAGCCGTTACGAAAGCCTAGAAAAAAATAACGTAGTGGGTGATTTTCAATTTATTGTACTTGAAAAGTATTTAAGCGGTGATAATGATCTTCCGATAGTTGAAAGAATGATTATGAAACTATATTTCTGGCTTAAAGAAATTAGCCTTGGGGAAGAACGTGGATTTGGTCTTGATCCCAGTAATGTAACCATCGAAAAATTCCCATTAATTGTAGCACCTGTTGCTGATTTAAATTTAAAGCGCATATATTTTGACGGGACCGGTGAAGACGAAGAAGATGAAATCGTATAAAAAATTACGATTCTTTTAGACTTACTTTTTTTGAAGCTACCTGTAATGTATAATGAACGCCATGCTTAATGGCATAATTTTCTTTGTCATGGCTTATTGGAAAATCATAACACACCGGATAGTTGTATTCAGCCACTGCTGCCTGTATGATTTCATTTACGGTTGCACCAAAAGCAGGATCTGAATCTTTGGTTTGTGTAAAGCCGCCAACTATAAGCCCAGCAAGGTTTTTAAGCATGCCGCTTCTTTTTAATTGAAGCATCATTCGGTCTATATTGTATTTGTATTCACCAATATCTTCTAAAAATAAAATGGCATTTTTTGTTTGCAAACGGGACGCCGTTCCAATTGCGTGTACTACAAGGGTTAAATTACCGCCCACCAGTTTTCCGGTTGCCGTTCCTAATCTATTGAGTGCATGTGTGGCTGCTTTGTAATTTGCTTTTTTACCCTGTAAGGCATTTTTTAAAGAAAGCACCCACTCTTTATTTGATCCACCATTATTAAAAGCAGCTGCCATGGGCGCATGCAGTGAAGCTGTTTTTAATACTTCCGAACAATGATTGTGCAGTAGTGTGATGTCACTAAATCCAATTAGCCACTTAGGATGCTTTTTAAACTTTTTAAAATCGAGTAAATCAATAATCCTACTCATGCCATATCCACCTCTACCGCATAATACGGCCTGCACTTTTTTATCATCCAGCATGGCTTGCATATCTGCTGCGCGCGCCTCGTCGGTGGCCGAAAAATAATGATGCTGCGTTCCAAGGGTTTTACCAATTTTTACCTTGTAGCCCCAAGCCTCTAGGGTCGTAATACATGTTGCCGCTTTTTTAGCCGAAAGGGTGCCAGAAGGACAAACAATACCAATAGTATCGCCCTTTTTAAGGTAGGGTGGGATTTTGATCATGCGGCAATTTAGCAATTTCAAGCAGTACTGACAAGCCCATTCAAAAAGGCGCCCAACAACGCAGCGAAATTTGTACTTTTGTACCCTATTATGAGTACACCCAAACGATATTTAATTACAGCAGCCCTTCCGTATGCGAATGGGCAAAAACATATAGGTCATTTGGCCGGCGCTTACTTGCCCGCCGATATTTACGTGCGTTATTTAAAAGCACAAAAAAGAGATGCTGTATTCGTTTGCGGAAGTGACGAGCATGGTACTGCTATTCCTATTCAGGCTAACAAAGAAGGCACCACAGCGCAGGCCATTATAGACAAGTACCATCCCTTAATGGAACAAAACTTTCAGGACCTAGGTATTGCATTTGATGTATACCACCGCACCAGTGACCCACTGCACCACCAAACAGCACAAGAATTTTTTACAAAACTTGAAGCCAACGGGGATTTAGAAACAAAAGAGACCGAACAATATTTTGACGAGAGCGCACAAACATTTTTAGCAGACCGCTACATAAAAGGCACTTGCCCTTCTTGTGGTTATGATAGCGCCTATGGCGATCAGTGTGAAAAATGTGGTAAGAGTTTAAGTCCCGAAGAACTGATCAATCCAGTAAGCACATTAAGTGGCAATGCACCTATTAAAAAAACAACCAAGCACTGGTACTTACCACTAAATAGACACGAAGATTTTTTACGTCATTGGATTTTAGAAGAACATGCAAACGAATGGAGACCCAGTGTGGTTGGGCAGTGTAAGAGTTGGATAGATGGCGGTTTACAACCGCGCGCTGTTACCCGTGATTTAGATTGGGGTGTAAAAGTGCCGTTAGCAGGTGCCGATGGCAAAGTGCTTTATGTATGGTTTGATGCGCCTATTGGTTATATCAGTGCCACTAAACAATGGGCCCTCAATACCGGTAACGATTGGAAACCTTATTGGGAAGATAAAGACACCAAGCTGGTGCATTTTATTGGAAAAGATAATATTGTTTTTCACTGTATTATTTTTCCGGTGATGCTCAAAATGCATGGTAATATTTTACCCGCCGATGTTCCTGCCAATGAGTTCATGAATTTGGAAGGCGATAAAATGAGCACTAGTCGCAATTGGAAATTAGACATGCAGGATTTCATCACAGACTTTGTTAACAAAGAAAATGGTGGCCCTCAAATGGCGGATGCACTCAGGTATTACCTCACACAAATTGCGCCTGAAACAAAGGATAGTGAATTTATGTGGAAGGGATTCCAAGACGCCGTTAATTCAGAACTCGTAAGTGTGTTTGGCAATTTTGTGAACCGTTCGCTGGTACTGATGCACAAGCTTTGTAACGGTAAAGTGCCTCCTTACCACACAGATATAGAAGATAGTGAAGAGATAGCTGTTAAAGAAGCCATTACTGCTACTGCTAAAAAAGTAAGCGACCTTATTGAAGGTTACCGTTTTAGAGAAGCGCTTTTTGAAGTAATTGCACTTGCCAGAATTGGTAATGGCTATATGCAAAAGAAAGAGCCTTGGATTGTTGCTAAGCAACTTATCGAAAACCCGGCGGCACAAAAACAAATTGACAACTGTTTATACCTATGCTTGCAGCTTACGGCTAACCTAGCTATTTTGGCGCAACCATTTTTACCATTTACTGCAAAAAAGATTTGCCATTTATTAAAAGTGGTTGATAAAATATTAGACTGGGAAAATGCAGGTAGCTTAAAACTTTTAAGCGTGGGCTATACGCTTCGTGCACCAGAATTATTATTTAGAAAAATTGAAGACGAAGAAATTGCAGCGCAAATACAAAAACTAAATGACGCAGCTCAAATTAAAAAAATGGAAACAGCCAATACGCCAACAACATCAACATCTACCATTGCCCCTGTAAAGCCTGAAATTGTATTTGATGATTTTGCTAAAATAGATTTGCGTGTAGGCACTATTGTTGACGCTTCAAAAGTTGAAAAAGCAGATAAACTATTGCAACTCAGTGTAGACTTGGGTTTTGAAACGCGCACCATTGTTTCTGGTATTGCACAGCATTTTGAACCAGAAAGTATTGTTGGTAAGCAAGTAACAGTAGTGGTTAATTTAGCACCACGCAAAATGAGGGGCATCGAAAGTAACGGCATGATACTGATGGCCGAAGATGCAAATGGTAAACTCCATTTTATTAACCCATCAGACAATATTAACCCAGGAAGTGGTGTGAGCTAATTAAGAATAGCTCACACACTCTTTATTTTCTTTATCGGTATAGGCTAGGCCTTTCTCTTTTAAAACTTCGGCAGGTACACCATTCCATTTATTAGGAACATTACCCGCATAGCCTAAATCTTTAACACCCATTTCTGACGTGTAAAAACCAGTAAGCGTTAAATCACGCATGAGGTTAAAAAAGGTAACGCCTTGTTTATTCTTAGGATCTGCTTTTTCTGGGTAGGCAATTTGATCCAGCATTTTAATTTGGTCGGCAGCAGAACAATCAACAAATGCTTTGTCAAACTGTTTAAAGCACTGCATGTCAAGCCAGCGTAAACCACCACGCATAGGTGTTTGATGCTCTGGCATGTCTTTTACAATAAAAGCAATAAACTCGGGCACTTTGGCCTCTGTGGCGCTTCCACTGATGGCATCTTTGGGTACAATGATATCCGAAAGCACGGTAATGGTAGCTAGTTCATGCGCCGTAAAAAAATCAGGCTCTGCTTCCACTTTTTTCAAGTGGTCTTTTTCTTCTTGCATACGGTCTGCGAGTAGTGCTTCCGCGTCTGCTGCTACTTTTTTATCATCAGAACTTTTGCAGGCTTGCACCACTACTCCGGTAGCAACGGTACCTACAACAAGGGCTTTAATGGATTTTCTTCTGTCCATAATAATTATATTAAAAGTTACAGATTTTGTTTTTTAAGTTGGTCGATGATGTATTCGCTTGCGCGCATACTAAGCGCCAAAATTGTCCAAGTGATATTTTTATCGGCCTGTGATGTGAACTGACTTCCGTCTACGCAAAATAAGTTTTCACAATCATGTGCCTGACTCCATTTGTTTAATACAGATGTTTTTTTATCGTTACCCATGCGCGCTGTTCCTGCTTCATGGATAATGTTTCCTGGATTTGAAAGACCATAATTATTGGAAGCATCATCGTCGCCACCCCAAGTAATAATAGCACCCATATTGTGCATGATTTCCTTAAAGGTTTCTTTCATGTGCTTGGCCTGATTAATTTCATAATCAGAATGCTTGGTATGGAAACGAAGTACCGGAATACCATATTTATCTACAACAGTAGGATCAATTTCACAATAGTTATCGATGGTTGGAACGGCTTCCCCTCTACCACCCATACCTACGCTAGCACCATAAAAAAAGCGCGCGTCTTCTTTTAAGGAAGCACCATATCCACCAGCCTCTTTTGTTTTGCCGTGCACTGCAAATTTTCCGTTAAGACCTTGCATGCCAAATCCAAAACCATAAGAAGGTTGTGTCATACCACCCCAGTACTCAATGTGGTAACCACGTGGGAAATCAAGTTTTGCTTTTTTATTATCAAGCCACCATGGTGTATAAATGTGCATACCACCAACGCCATCTTCGTTATAACGTTTACGGTCAAATAAATCTGGTAACACGCCACCTAGTGCAGCACCGGTAGAATCATGCAAGTATTTACCAAGCACATTACTACTGTTTGCAATGCCGTTTGGATGACGTTGTGATTTTGAATTAAGCATTAAGCGCGCTGTTTCACAAGCACTTGCTGCAAGCACCACCACACGGCCCTGTACTTGATATTCAAGTCCATCCATTTTATTTACATACGCTACGCCCGTTGCTTTACCTTCTTTGTTGGTAAGCACTTCACGTGCCATCGCTTGCGTTATCACATCTACATTTCCTGTTTGAACCGCAGGTCTGATAAGCGCGGTAGAAGAAGAAAAGTCAGCGGCGATTTTACAACTTCTATTACACTGACCACAGTAAAAACATTCGCCTCTATCTTTATTGATTTGCTTGGTTAAAATAGACAGTCGCGAAGGATACACAGGAATACCAGCACTAATAGCTGCTTTTTTCATGTATAATTCATGAAGCCTTGGCTTTGGTGGCGGTAAAAAAATACCATCCGGATCATTTTCTAATCCTTCGTTGGTACCAAACACACCAAGTAGTTGATCTATTTTATCGTAGTAAGGTTTTACATCTTCGTAACCAATTGGCCAGTCGGCACCAAGGCCATCAATGCTATGGCGTTTAAAATCTTTGGGACCAAAACGAAGGGAGATACGTCCCCAATGGTTGGTCCTTCCGCCCATCATACGCGCGCGCCACCATTCCCATTTTTGAGACCCTTCGGCCATGGTATACGGCTCACCATCAATTTCCCAACCCCAAAAACAGCCATCAAATTCACCAAACGGACGGTACTTAGAACTAGCACCTCTGCGTTTAGATTCCCATGGATTTTTTAATTGAGAAGAATGCTTTACTGGATCATAATCGGCACCTGCTTCTAATAAGCAAACCTTTAATCCCGCACTCGCTAAAACGTAAGCGGCCATACCGCCACCAGCACCAGATCCCACAATTACTGCGTCGTACTGCTTAGCCGTTTTTTTAATTTGAAATTCTCCCATGTGTACAATTTTTACAGGTATAAATTAGCAGGAATGAAAATAAGATTTTTTGAGCAAAAAAAACCGCTCCAAATACAATTTGGAACGGTTTTGTGAAAATTGATTCAAACTCTGTTTAACTAGCTACAACCCATGCTGTTTCCGCAGTTTAAACACTTGTAACAAGTACCACTTCTGATGGTGATATGTCCACAAGTATTACATGCTGGGGCGTCAGATTGCATGTTTTTAGCTGCTGCATTTACAGCGTCCATTCCAGCTGGGGCTGCTGCCGTAGCTGCAACATGTTGTAGTTTTTGTGCAGGAGCCGGTGCAGTAGCAGGCGCTGTTACGCGGATGCTGCTTAATTCAGGCTTACCTAGTAAAGTAGCTTCGCCATCATCGCCTGTATTTTCTACTTGTGGGCGGTCTAATACGTGTACTAAATCAGTTCTATTTAAGTACTCGTAAGCAAGCGCTCTAAACACGAAGTCTACAAGTGAAGTGGTGGTTTTAATATTTGGATGATCTACCATACCTGAAGGTTCAAATTTGGTAAACACAAACTTCTCAACAAACTCTTCTAGCGGCACACCATATTGTAAGCCTACAGAAATTGCGATAGCAAAGCAGTTCATAAAGCTTCTTAAAGTAGAACCTTCTTTTGCAAGATCAATAAAGATTTCACCAAGGGTGCCATCTGCATATTCACCTGTGCGTAAGAAAATAACTTGTCCGCCAATTTTTGCTTTTTGCGTAAAGCCTCTGCGCTTAGAAGGCAAAGATTTCTTTTCTACGATGCCAGATAACAAACGTTTTAATTTGGTATCGGTAGAAGCATTCATTCTTTTTTGAACCTCTTCTAATAATTCTTCAACAGTTAATTGACCTAAATCAACAATGCTTGAACCTGCTTCTGATGCAGTTGCAGTAGCTGTTTCAGCAGCTTCAGAAACAGTATCATCGGTTTTCTTTTTCTTATCTGATTTATTACTTAATGGTTGACTTAATTTAGAACCATCTCTGTAAATTGCGTTTGCTTTTAAGCCTAATTCCCAACTTAACATGTAGCTATCAGAAATATCAGAAACGCTTGCTTCGTTTGGTAGGTTGATGGTTTTTGAAATCGCACCTGATAAGAATGGTTGACAAGCACCCATCATTCTGATGTGACCATGTGCGTGAATATAACGCTCACCTTTTTGACCACACTTGTTAGCGCAATCAAATACAGATAAATGTTCGTCCTTTAAATATGGAGCACCTTCTACTGTCATAGTACCACATACATAATCGTTTGCTTCTGCAATTTGATCTTCTGTGAACCCAATCGCTTCTAATAAGTTAAAGCTCCAGTCTGCATATTCTTCTTCCTTAAATCCTAGACGCTCCATACAAGCATCACCTAGGGTAAAGCGGTTGAAAATAAATCCGATTTCGAATGCAGATTTTGCTGCACCATTTAATTTATCAATTTCTGCTTGTGAAAATCCTTTTGCTAGTAAAGCCGCAGAATTCACGTGTGGTGCACCTTCGAAGCTTGCATGACCCACTGCATAATTTACAATCGCATCAACCTGGGCTGGCGTGTATTTTAAATTCTTTAACGCTTGTGGTACAGACTGGTTGATGATTTTGAAATAACCACCACCAGATAATTTTTTGAACTTCACAAGTGCAAAGTCAGGCTCCACACCCGTTGTATCACAATCCATTACAAGACCAATCGTTCCTGTTGGAGCAATTACTGTTGTTTGTGCGTTTCTGTAACCATATTTTTCACCTAATTGTACAGCGTCGTCCCAAGCTTTGGTTGCCGCTTTTAAAAGTACATCTGGTGTATATTTTGCTTTGATACCTTGAGGCTTAATTTCTAATCCTACATATGCATCGTCTGCATCGTAAGCAGCAGCACGGTGGTTGCGCATTACACGAAGCATGTCTTCTTTGTTTTCTTCGTACTTATCAAAAGCACCTAAAAACGAAGCCATTTCTGCAGAAGTTTTGTAGGCAATACCCGTCATGATTGCAGTGATGGCACCAGCAATGCCACGCGCTTCTTCAGAATCGTATGCAATACCGCTTACCATTAGCATAGAACCTAAGTTTGCAAAACCTAAACCTGTGGTTCTGTAATCGTATGATAATTGCGCTACTTCTCTTGACGGGAACTGCGCCATTAAAATAGATATTTCAAGTACAGTCTGCCATAATCTTGTTGTGTATTCGAAACCTTCTACATCAAATGAGTTATCGTCTTCATTGAAGAATTTACGTAGGTTGATAGAAGCTAGGTTACAAGCCGTGTTGTCTAAGAACATGTACTCCGAACAAGGGTTAGAAGCATTGATACGACCACCTTTAGGGCAAGTATGCCATTCGTTAATAGTAGTGTCGTATTGTGTTCCTGGATCTGCACAACGCCATGCCGCTTCTGAAATCGCATCCCATACTTTACGTGCAGGAATAGATTGCATTACACGACCATCGGTACGCGCTTTTAAATCCCAATTACCATCTTCTTTTAATGCTTTAAAAAATGTGTTAGGAATACGTACAGAGTTGTTTGAGTTTTGACCTGAAACAGTTGCATACGCTTCTCCTTCGTAACTATTATCATAACCAGCTGCAATAAGCGCTGCTACTTTGTTTTCTTCTTGAACTTTCCAGTTGATGAAGTCCATGATTTCTGGATGGTCTAAATCGAGGCAAACCATTTTTGCCGCTCTACGTGTAGTACCACCAGATTTGATTGCACCAGCAGCACGGTCACCAATTTTAAGGAAACTCATGAGTCCGCTAGAAGAACCACCACCAGATAATTTTTCGTTTGCTCCTCTAATTTGAGAGAAGTTGGTACCTACCCCAGAACCATATTTAAAAATACGCGCTTCACGTGTCCATAAGTCCATGATACCACCTTCATTTACTAAATCGTCGCTCACGCTTAGAATGAAACAGGCATGCGGTTGTGGACGCTCATACGCACTTGTAGAACGCTTTAACTGCTTGTCTGTTGGATCTACATAGTAATGACCTTGTGCACCACCAGTAATACCATAACTCTCGTGAAGTCCGGTATTAAACCATTGTGGTGAGTTAGGCACACAAGCTTGGTTTAAAATACTATATACGAGTTCTTCGTAAAATACCTGTGCATCGTTCGTTGTTGCGAAATAACCATATCGCTCTCCCCATACTCTCCAACAATTCGCCATACGGTGCGCAACCTGCTTCACCGTGGTTTCTCTACCTAATGAACCATCAGCTTGTGGGACACCCGCTTTTCTAAAATATTTTTGTGCTAAGATATCCGTAGCAATTTGGCTCCATTGTTTAGGAACTTCTACGTTTGTCATTTCAAATACCTTTTCACCATTCGGGTTCTTGATTACGCTATCACGGTAGTCGTACTCAAATTGATCAAAAGGAGAAACACCATCCTTGGTGAATCGGCGGCTGAATTGTAAGCCTTTCTTGGAGCGAGCGTTAGCCATACTGAGTGTCGATTTATACGAATTAATTAATGGGGTCCCGAACTCATAACAAAATGTTAAGCGGTTGACGAAAATATCTTTACATGAGCACAAAACAAGACCCTAAATATTAACAGGTTGTGGATAAGGATTTCGAACAAATTGAGAGTTCAAATCAGGATTGAATTTGACCCATTTTCCCCCATATGTTAGCAATAAAAAAAATATTTTTTGGGTGGTATTGGGGTTTTTCCCTTAATAATTATGGGGATTGAGGGGGTATTTTACATGACTCATTGAAAATGAACGCGTAATAGATGTCTAGAATGCTAAATCGCAGAAACAAATGACCGATAATTGCTTTTAACAAAAACTTTTCTGCATTTTTGCAGGACTACTATTGCACCCGTTCATGAGCCCAAACGTTTATTTTCAACTACTCGAATCAAAAAAAGCAGGTCGCCCACTTTTTACGGTCTTAATTGACCCCGATAATGTTGATGCTAAAAGCCTAGAACATTTGATAGGGCTGGGTTTGGAAGCTAAAGTAGATTATTTTTTTGTAGGCGGAAGTTTGGTTATTTCCAATCACTTAGACGCCTGTATTCAGCAAATAAAAGCCGCTTGTAATATCCCTGTGATTTTATTTCCGGGATCACCTTCACAAGTGTCCAAATACGCAGACGCCCTTTTATACCTGTCTTTGATATCAGGACGTAACCCAGAATTACTCATTGGACAGCACGTTATTAGCGCTCCTTTTGTAAAAAAATCGGGTCTCGAAATCATGCCAACCGGCTATATGGTGATTGATGGTGGCGCGCCTACCACGGTATCCTACATTTCAAATGCAGCGCCCATTCCATCCAATAAACATGAAATAGCCATGTGTACGGCCATGGCTGGTGAAATGCTAGGCATGAAACTCATATACATGGATGCAGGCAGTGGTGCTCAAATGCCTATTTCGGAGGCTATGATTAGCGCTGTGGCCAGCTCTATAAGCATTCCACTGATTGTGGGAGGCGGTATTACGGATCCTGAAAAAGCATACCTCAACTGTAAGGCTGGCGCCAATGTGATTGTTATTGGTAATGCCATTGAAAAAGACCCAAGCCTCATCAAAGAAATGAGCGCTGCGATACACGCATCGGGCAAAATAACAGCGGGATAATCTATCTATTTTTTTGTATTTACCGTAAATCTTTACGAATTGTTAAACCTGCGGGGAATACAGGCTCATGTTGTAACTTAACAACATATGTTGCATTAGTGTATGATCTTTTACTGATCTATTAGATAACCTAAATCCATCCCTATGCGAATCAACAAACTGTTACCTGTTACCCTTTTTGCAACAAGCCTTGTTATGGCTAGTAGTGTATGCGCTCAAACAACTACAACTAAATTCAAGCCAAAGCCAACGTACACGGCGCATTTGCATGCGGGAGGTGCTTTTTTTGGCACAGGCGATGTAAATGGTTACGGATTTTTAGTAGCCGTAGAAAAATCTGTTTTTAAAAAATCGGTGCGGCCTTTCCCTGCTTTTCAAGTTGGCTTTGGCCTCAATTTTGAAACAGGCATTAGAAAGCCTGCTGATGTGCTATACCCCAATGGCGATTTAAAAATTACAGGGTATGGTCATACCAGTAAAACATCGGGCTGGGCTACTTTTAAATACCATCCCTTTAAACATTCGATGGATGGATTTAGTATTACGGTAGGTCCAACATTTGGTGTAACACAAGCCTCTTCGGAAAAAAGTATGAGTCTTATTAGCGACCCTAGTTATGGTCTTATTAGAAGATCTGTATTACGAACAGAAAATTATTTTGGCATGGGTTACCGCATTGCAGTGCAACAACAATTTGTGATTAAGGATCAATTCATGATTGGTTTTCGCGCCGATTTTTCAAACGATGTACACGGCGATGTTAATACATTTTTAGGGGGTGGTTTGAGTTACCGATTTTAAAGAAATGTTGGAAAATTTTTTAGTCAAATACCGGCCCGTTGGGCCGGTATTTTTTTTGCTTCCATAATAAATTTTATTCCTATAAAAAATTATCGCCCTTGCGGAAAATATCAGAACTAATGCGCAATAAAATTTTAATTGAGCCATGATTTAATTTCTGCGGTTTCACGTAACATATACAGGTATTGAATTGAATAGGTTGCAGTAGATAGCTATCCAACCACATTCTATTCACCATAAATTAAGCACTATGTTATTGAACGTAAAAAAAGGCTTGCTTGCACTAACGCTTCTTACTGTATTTGTTAGTTGTAAAAAAAATGCAATCGACTACCAAAATGGCGGTATCGATCAGAGTAAAGTATACCAAAAACCAATTACCTATGATCAAATCGAACTCGTTAGCAACCTCGAAAAAATCACACTTATTTTAGAGGACCTCTACAAAGAAAAAAAGAACCTCAAACTGGTTAATGCAGCTATTTATTCCAAAGCCTACACCGACGAATCGGTTTTATTAAAAGACCTTATCAATCCAGGTGTAAGCATACTTCCGGCAAACAAAAAATTTGTGGCGCTTTGTGACAAATGGAATGTTAACCTGCAAGCATTTTCAGATAATTTTTGGACAGCAGCAAAAGAAAAAAACGACCCTACACTATTGGCCTTTTTAGGCAAGGTGCAAACCATAGATATTCCTAATGGACTACTTTCTAGCCAAATACACAACGATGGCTATGTAAATAATAGTAATGAGGTGAGCATCTATTTCCCATACAGTTCCGAATATGATTATTCGGCAAGCGGTGACAGCTATGGTCCGGTAGCTAGCCTTGTTGCAGCCAGCGCCGAAGCGGACGAAGCACTTGGCTTTCAGCCTTTTTATAGTGGGGGTTCACTTCTAGAATACCGCCCTGTTGTTGTAAACGACGATTATGTATTTAATCATCCTACCCATATTGTGGGCATCAATGGCATAGAACCTTATCAAACACAGGATGCCAATGTAACGCCGCCAGTTGTTACTGCACCAAACATTAACCGGGTGTATGTTGGTGACGCTATTTGTAGGGTGCAATATGACAGGCTTATTAGCTTTACCGGCAATGGGGGCGGATCAGAAATAGCCTATTGTAGAGTAAGCGGGTACCTTAAATTAGTGGGTCATCAAATCACCGAATTTGAAGATAAAACATCGGTGAAATTCGAACGTGGCACCATTCGCAAAAAACAATGGCTACGCGTATATGCGGTTTGGGACGCCGATTGGGTAGTTGATAACAAAGAACAGGTTTTTGCAATCTATGAAGACGATAACAATGCAGAAATCACATTTACGGGTTCTTTAAGCACAACTGTTAAAGTAGCTGATGGCACTAGCGTAGATGGCAGTATCGACTATCAAATTAAAAGGAGTTCGCAAGATGATATAATCAAGCAATTAAAAATTTCAAGAGCCTCTTATTTTGCTGGCGCACTAAGAAACCAAGGATGGGGATTTAGTATTGATAAATCATTTTTACCTGCCTCCGCTTCGCATGGTTGGCCATTTTATGACGCTGTTTCAGATGGTGGCGCAAACGTGGGTTGGACCTGGCCTTATGACGGCTATTAGTAGTTTGTAAATAACTAACAAGCCAACCCAAATACTAGTAACCATCCTTATTCGCTGGTTACAAAATAGTAGTAAGGTTGGCTTGTTTTCTATTTTAAATCGGCGGTATTCACACGCGTTGGTGTGTCCTTACCGCTAACAATACCACGCGCACTAAGTGCAATTGCCTTGATAATTCTTGTCATATTGTCTATGTCAATAGTACCAATTTCATCGGTGGCTTTATGGTAATAGGGATCGGTATCTATTTTTGTTGTTGAAATGGTATGAGCCGGAACTCCTAGTCTAGCAAGGGTTGCATTATCTGAACGGTAAAATAAATTTTGTGCAGGATACGGATCCGGATAAAATGTAAAATCGGTGCCTTCTAAATTAGCTTGTAAAATTTTACCCATATCGGTTTTTTCGTACCCTGTAATAAACGCCGAGTTTTTACCCCACTTACTTTCAGAACCAATCATTTCTAAATTAAACATGGCCATTACTTTAGCCGGATCCAATTGATTTGAAAAATAAGTAGCACCAAAGCCACCTACTTCTTCTGCGGTAAATGCAGCAAACACAAGGGTACGCTCATTGTTACCTAGGGCTTTAAAATATTTCGCAAGCACCATCATTGCAGTAGTGCCTGCTGCATCATCATTAGCGCCATTAAAAATTGAATCGGCTACTACATTCCCATTTCTGTCTTTACTAGTAATGCCTAAATGATCGTAATGACCACTAAAAATTACAATTTCATCAGGTCTAGATTTTCCAGGTAGTACACCCACCACATTAGCAAGTGGCATTTCAGTAATTTCATGCTTGGCTTCAATGCTATAGGTAGTAGGATTTATCGTACTTAAAACAAAAACGACTGATTTATCGGACTTAAACAAATTAGACTTAAGCCTCGTTAATCCACTAAATATTTTTGCAAAACTGGTATCTACAATTATAAGTGCATTCTTTTTTAAGCCTGCAAGCTTGCGCGCTTCACTCATTAAGTTAGCTGTTTTACCAATGGTTATTTTTTCAAAACCAGATGTTTCGTTGATCGATAAATTAGTTTGCGTTGTTACAACTACAATATCTTTTTTATCGAGTGTCGTACCATCAAAAGTGCCAGATGCGCCTAAAAATTTAGTACGCACCATCGCAAAAGATTGCAAATAAGATCCACTGTTATTAAGGGTTTTAAGACCAGTAGCCTTAAACTCATCTGCAATAAACGCAGCTGCTTTTTCAATACCAGGCGTAAAGGTCCTACGCCCCTGCATATCATCGGCAGAAAGTGTCGTTTCGATACGTCTTACTTCTTTTTCTTTAATGAGCTTATCTACGTTTTGCGCCTGTGCCGTAGCAAGGAGTAGCAAACCTGCAACTAGAATATTAATTTTTTTCATAAGAAACATTTATTTGAATGGTATGTGGGAGCCAACTAAAATACGGTTAATTTTTTGGATGGCTATAAGCTCATCATTTCTTTGAACTTAACGGTTTGGCGTCTACTCACCTCAATTTTTTCGCCACCCTTTAATTCTACAATGAGACCCCCATTAAAGTATGGCTCAATTTTATCAATCCAACGCAGGTTTATGATATGCTTACGATTGGCTCTAAAAAACATGCGTTCATCCAGGCGTTCTTCAAGTGCATTCAAAGATTTTAAAATGAGCGGCTTGTTGCCGTCAAAAAATACCTTAGCATAGTTGCCCACGCTCTCAAAAAGCCTAATCTCACCCAGTTTCACAAACCAACAACGCTCCCCATCCTTTACAAATACCTGATCCTGCTCTGTTAATGGACCACGGTTGTTACCATGAAATCCAATTTGTTCTTTAAATAGTTCGGCTTGTAATTTTTGAATGGCATCCGACAAACGTTTAGGCTCGATGGGTTTTAATAAATAGTCTAGCGCATTTACTTCAAATGCTTTAATGGCATAGTCGTCGTAGGCTGTGGTAAAAATTACCTTTGGGGCACGCTCTACTTCTGCCAGCAAATCAAAACCTGTTTTTCCTGGCATTTGAATATCTAAAAAAATAAGATCCGGATTGTGCTGTTCAATTTTTTCGATGCCCTCATCTACATTAGACGCTTCGTCGAGCACTTCAATGTCGGCATGATCGAGTAATAATTTTTTTAACTCATTGCGCGCTAACCTTTCATCATCAATAATAATTGCTTTTATGGCCATAATTATTTTCTATTAAAATTATTTATTGTTTGGGGATAAGGGAAGTTTAACAACCGCCTCCACCATATGATCTTTTGAGTTTTGAATATAAAAATCTGCTTTGTTTCCAAAAAGTAACGCGAGTCTATTTTTGGTACTGCTAATGCCAAAGCCACTGTTATCGAGATCCAAATCATCCTCAATGGCGCCTGTATTTTTAATAATAATTTGATGGTGCTCGTTTTTAAAATCGGACCATATTTCAACAACGCCTCCTTCTCTTTGCTTACCAATACCATGCTTGATGGCGTTTTCTACAAGGGTTTGCAGCATCATGGGGGGCACCGGTTGATCCAGTGTATCTTCATCGATATGATACACAACGCGTAACCTACTTTCAAACCTAATGGTTTCAAGCGCTAAATAATCTTTTACAATCGAAAGTTCTTTTTCCAGTGTTACGGTTTCAAGTTTTTCGGCCTGCATACTGCTGCGCAAAATATTACTAAGCTCCGTAATAGCTGTTCTGGCACGCGCTGGATTTTCATCTACAAGGGCCCTAATACTATTGAGTGCATTAAAAATAAAATGCGGATTGATATGCGCTTTAATGGTTTTTAATTCAAGCTCTTTGACAAGCGTTTCAAGTCTTACTTTTTGAATTTCATTCATGCGCCCCAGCTGCACATAATGCCACACATAATAAATACTCACCCAAATAAATATCATGGGTGAATCAAAAATTAAATTGGAAAAGAAACGCGTACTTACAGAAAATTTGATTTTTGGATCATAAAGACCCACCCACTCTACAAGTGCACTATTGGTTAAACTATAAAAAACAACGACCCCAAAAAATAAAATCACAAGTAGCCACCATTTTTGAAGTGGAAATGGCGGTCTTAATTTAAACTGAACAATGAGGGTTCTAAACAAATGGGTAAATAAAATGCCTGAAACAATGGTAATACCCAGTCTTGGGTAAAATATAGGGTTTGGCTTGCTATCAAAAATGAAAGCAAAAAAAATCATGGTTAACCCATAAGAAAACCAGCCCCCTACTTGACACCACCAATAAACACGGTTATTTCTTCTAGACATAGCTACAAAGTTAAAAATTAAGTACCCCAAAAGGGGTAAATTAAGGAAGAAAGGCAAAAACCAACGTTGGTTGGCATAAAATAAAGTGAAGAAGGGGTGAACCTTTGGTTTTGTGTGATGTTTCTATGGTAGGAAAGGTGTTTTGCTTCACAGTAAATGCCTATTTTTACAACCTAAACTAACTTTTTGCATGGAAATAAGGCCAGGAGTACTCCTAGGGAACATCAACAACCCCGATGACCTAAAAAAGATCCCCAAAGATCAGTTGCATCAAGTTTGCAATGAATTACGCCAATATATCATTGACATTGTGAGCGTGCACGGTGGGCACTTTGCTGCCAGCCTTGGTGTGGTTGAATTAAGCGTTGCCCTTCATTACATTTACAACACCCCTTACGATCAGCTGGTTTGGGACGTGGGCCATCAGGCATACGGACATAAAATATTAACGGGTCGTAGGGATCAGTTTGTGACCAATAGAAAATATAAAGGCCTAAGTGGCTTTCCTAAAAGATCAGAAAGCGAGTACGATACTTTTGGCGTGGGTCACTCTTCTACCTCTATTTCGGCAGCATTAGGCATGGCCATGGCTGCTAAATACAAAGGTGAAAACCGAAAATCAATTGCAGTTATTGGAGATGGTTCTCTAACAGCCGGCATGGCTTTTGAAGCCATGAACCACGCGGGTGTTGCAGATAGTGATGTGCTTATTATTTTAAATGATAACTGCATGAGTATCGACCCAAATGTGGGGGCACTCAAAGAATATTTAACAGACATCGCAACCTCTCCTACCTACAATAAAGTAAGGGATGAGATTTGGAACCTACTGGGTAAAATGCCTGTGGGAAAATCAACTTCAAGATCACTCGCCTCTAAATTAGAAGCCAGCGTAAAAGGCATGGTAAGTAAGAGCAGCAACCTTTTTGAAGCATTACAACTCCGTTATTTTGGGCCTATCGATGGTCATAACATTACCAATCTTGTAGATACCCTCAAAGATTTAAGAGACATACCTGGACCTAAATTGTTACACGTTATTACAACAAAAGGTAAAGGTTATGAGCTTGCAGAAAAAGACCAAACAAAATGGCATGCGCCAGGGCTTTTTGATAAAGTAACTGGTGAAATTTTTAAGAAAAAAATTGAAACCCCGCAGCCACCAAAATACCAAGATGTTTTTGGACATACACTTGTTGAATTAGCAGAAGCCAACCCATTAATTATGGGTGTTACGCCAGCAATGCCTAGTGGTTCTTCCTTAAAATTTATGATGGACAAAATGCCTGACCGTGCTTTTGACGTGGGTATTTGTGAGCAGCACGCCGTTACATTAAGTGCAGGTCTCGCCACACAGGGTATGCGCGTGTTTTGTAATATTTATTCTTCATTCATGCAACGTGCTTTTGATCAGGTGGTGCATGATGTTGCCATACAAAAATTACCGGTGGTACTTTGTTTAGACAGAGCCGGACTTGTGGGTGAAGATGGACCTACGCACCATGGCTGTTACGATATTTCATACCTCCGTTGCATCCCTAATTTAATTGTGAGTGCCCCTATGAATGAGCAGGAACTGCGCAACCTCATGTATACGGCACAACTTGATAGCACGGGCCTTCCTTTTGTAATTAGGTACCCAAGAGGTGAAGGTGTGATGCCAGATTGGAAAACGCCATTAGCTGCTATTGAAATTGGAAAGGGCCGAAAAATAAAAGATGGTAAAGAAGTGGCTATTTTAAGTTTTGGTCATCCTGGAAATTTTGCAACAACCGCTATCAGAAATTTACGTTCGGAAGGTATTGATCCAGCGCATTACGATATCAGATTTGTAAAACCTCTTGACGAAGCCTTACTACATGAAGTGTTTACCAACTATACTAAAATTGTAACGGTAGAGGACGGAACAGTTGTAGGCGGATTTGGTTCTGCGATACTAGAATTTATGAATGCCAATGGTTACAAAGCAGACATAACAATTTTAGGTATTCCGGATAGACTTGTAGAACATGGTACGCTCAAAGAATTACATAGAGAGTGTGCGTATGATGCTGCTGGAATAGAAGCCGCGGTAAAAGAAATTGTTACTACAAAAGCGATACAAACT
>Ga0222713_10000535_pt1 | contig 42990 bp, 39 predicted proteins | sample C33_649DmetaG_FD_165061 | JGI IMG/M metagenome (GOLD analysis project Ga0222713, IMG submission 165061) | Estuarine water microbial communities from San Francisco Bay, California, United States - C33_649D | ecosystem: Environmental > Aquatic > Marine > Unclassified | place: USA: California... | reverse complement strand
AGTGCATCCATAGTATGAGCAACACTACCATGCAAGCACAAGCAAAACAAACTATTGCAGAGAATGTTCTCAAGAATACTCTGCTGCTAATTGAAGCACTGAAGGACAACTATCGTCAGTATTCTATTCGCGGTCATCAACGACATCTTGATACTTATGGAGATTGCACTACACTTGTGAGTAGTAGAGAGTATCATCAGCGCAAGATTGATGAACTTAAGTCTGGAAAGAGCGACATTGATTATGTGATTGAGACTGGTAAAAAGTATCATAAAGTCATCTTTGTGAGTGGTGGCGGTTCCCGCAGTGTTCATTGCTTCATTGATAAGAACACTGGTGAAGTTTACAAGTCTGCAACCTGGCGTAGTCCTGCGAAAGGTGTTCGTTATGATCTGCGATTGATCAAAGATCGTGAATATCTTCTGCAAAATGCAGATTGGTCGGGTGGTTATCTGTACGCAAAATGAACTACCTTTGTTTAGTTGATGGTCTAGTAGAGTTTGCTAGCACCAGCTCTTCTTCTTTCGCACACTACCAGTTAGTGTATGCTGAAGAGCACAAGAACGCTAATATTCAGTATCTTACTCTCACAGACGAAGAGTATGATGAAATGTTCCCTTATGAGGAGGATGAAGAATGAATGATTTGCGTTTAGCATCAACAATCAAACTCTACAATCCACCTCCAGTTGAGAAACGTCGTTGCAATCCTAGATTAAAAGGTAGCGAACAAACTTTGTCTGAAATGATTAAATCTTTGAAATCTGGATGGAATTATGACTTATTCTAACCTCTCAAAGATTCGTCCTAAACTGAGGACACAAGGTAACATCACTGGTAACTTTGGCAAACCCAAAGCTAAAGCAGGTTCATCACTCAATGAGATCGGTGGTGATGGTAACATTGGTGTCACACAGAATGAGTATCTGAATCGTCTTTATTATGCTTTTGATAACACTACCGACACTAAACTTCGTCAGTTCATTTATAGCGAGATCAAAAAGATTCTCATCCAACAAGGCCGCTGGTGAATAGAACTGGGCCCTTGAAAGTGCTTCAGTAGTATGAGCACAACCACCGAAATGGATCAAGTTTTTCACTATGTCACCAACTGGAAAGAAGGCAAGGTGATGCAAATGTTCATTCAACAAATCACTCCTGAGTATCAAGAATGTGACCACAAATACGTTGCTATTGCTCTCAACACTGAAACAAACAAAAGCATGGTGATGTCGAAACCCCGCAGTCATTATGACACTTTGCAGTGGGTTCGTAAGTTCTGTGGTTCTTTCTGCCCTCTGTACTGATTATGAACACTTACCGTCTTCTGATTGAGTATTGGGTTCCTGATGAAGATGAGAACCTGTATGAAGAAAAGATTGTGAAATCGCGTTCATCTTGTGGTAAAATTGCTGATGATTACTTAGCACAAGATCGCACCAATCTGATCCGTTCTGTTGAAGTTACCCCTGTTTGATTATGACAATCCAAGCAACCGAACTGCTGAACTTTCTCTGTAAAGCACAGAAACTTTCTCCTTCTGGCGCAACCTTTCGTCAAACTGATGAAGGTTATAAAATCACTCTGTATTGTGATTGGTGTGTTGATGGTGACTTCTACAATCAAAGCATCTTTGTAGATAACGAAGGTGAATCCACTTGGAATAATGGAGGAGACTATGATTTCTACACAATGGATAACATTTTGGATGAAATGCTTGTGAAACAACAAGAGAAAGAAATCAAAGCACAAAAGCGTAAAGAACTGATTGAATCTCTCACACCAGAGCAACGCGAACTGCTAGGAGTTTGATTATGACTGACGGTTACACTTTCACTCGCGTTAATTTCACTGCCAATGAAGAAACTTGTATTCTTAAGTTTCTTGTTGAAGCACAAAATCGTGACCTGATTAAAGATAAAGAATGGCAACCTGTAATCACTTCCATTCTGCAAAAGTTCTTCAATTCTAACATCAAAGAAGCACAGGAGTTTCAAACACTATGAAATACGAAGTTCAGTTATACGTTGGTGGTAAAGTCTTTAAGGAGGAAGTGTATGCTAACTCTCCAAAAGATGCGCGTGAGACTGCACAAGCACGAAATCCTACTGCAAAAGTTGTAGGTGTCAACGGTGTGTTCAAGTAATTGGGCCCTTGAAAGTGCATCAGTAGTATGAACACTAACTACAACTCCAATCCTTACACTCAACAGGTTCTCGATAAAGGTCGTGACCTGCCTAAAGCTTCTGCTCCAAAGCGTACCTTTCCTCTCACGATTGGTTATCGTAACTTTCAGACTGAAACTGAGTATCAGGAAGCACTTGCTGACTTCCTGAACGGTTACTGAAACTGGGCCCTTGAAAGTGCATCAGTAGTATGACACAAACCACTTTCACAGTTCGCTTCGATTCCAATGCACTCGATTCTCCCGAGTATATTGGACCTTTCTACTCCGAAGATGACGCCCAAGATTATTGCGATGCCCGCAACGGTTCGTTATCACTTTCTGGGATTCCTTCCTGGGTTGCTTGCTACTCTGTCGTTGACTGATTAACAATGAGAATCGCACTTCTGATTGCTACTCTTGCTCTGAGTCTTAAAGTTGCAATTCCAGCTTATGCAACGGTGAATGAGTATCAAGAAAGACAAGCTGATCGTTTCTGCCAAGTTGATCCTTCCTACTGCAAATGATGCAATTCCAAGTTACACAAATCGACTTCGATTTTTCCTCTGATGATGATACCTGGGGCGATGTAGATCCTGATTATCAACAAGAAATCACAGAGGAAACGATAGGTCAAATCTGGGAAGCTGATGATGAAGAAGATCTAATCGAAGAAATCACAGCTGCCACTGGTTGGTGTATTCGATCCATTGATTATCGTCACGTTCTGAAATGAAACATTCAAACACAGTTCGTATCATTGACAAACTAGGATTGTTTCCTGAGACAAGAGGAAAAGCACGTTACATCTCCGTCAAAACATATAATCATGCGATGGAGATTGTAGACGAACAGAATAAACTTGGTAATGTAGCTACACTGATCAACTGGTGATTTCACTTCCTAATCCTTACACAAAAATGGAACTTACTCAAACACAATACGATTCACTTCTTGCCAACTATGTTGAGCAGTTAGTTGATGGAATGGATCTGGATAGTTTGGTGCAATTTGTATCCGAACAAATTGAAATGAATCTGCGTGAGAGTTGCTCTACTCCTGATGAATTGATCGAAGAGATTTCACAATTCTATGACGAAGAGTATGTGAACGAAATGATCGAAAGTGTCACCAGTCAATAAGAACTGGGCCCTTGAAACTGCATCAGTAGTATAAGCACAACACACAAACACAAAATGACATTCACTGAAGCACTGATTGCATCTGGTTATGTATTCGATGATGAGAATTATGATGGTTGCTATGTAAAGCAAGATGAGAACGGTTTCATTCATCTTTATCAGGAAAATGTAGATGATGAGACTGACACTCTCTGGAATTATGTTAAAATGAGTGATGATTTCGATGTGATTACTGAAGTTACTTTCAATCCTGATGTGAACACTGTTGTTGCCTGATAGAAACTGGGCCCTTGAAAGTGCATCAGTAGTATAAGAGCAAAACGAACGATGAACTACTACAAAGTAACAAACATTGAGTTTGATTTCGACGGTGAAGATCTCACTCAAGACGAGCAAGATGAGATCATCAATGAGACTACATCTTGCCTCTGGACTTCACCTTCTGAGGATGAATTGACTGATACGATTACCAACAATACTGGTTGGTGCATTAAGTCTCTGAACTACGAAATCATCAATGCTTAATCTTTCTTTGTTCGCATCTATCCTGATTCGTTATTACTTTCACCACTGATGATTGAGACAAATTACTTCATTCTGAACGGAGAACAATACCAACAGTTCTATACTGAAGCACAAGAAATTGGTGTTAGTATTGATTACTATCTTATGGAGTTTTGCCATACTGAAGGAGAATATGTTTATGTTGAATAAAACTGGGCCCTTGAAAGTGCATCAGTAGTATGAACACTGCAACTTCTCAAATGTCTAAAGTCTACGCTGTCATCGGTGGTTTTGATTATGAAGGTGAAGACTTCAAATCTCTCCGCTTGTTTGATTGCTTCTCTGCTGCTGTTGCTTATCAAAAGCATCTAGAAGAGAATGAAGGTTTCGATTACTCTCTCATGGATACTCGTGAGGTATGTGTAGAGTCTGCAATCGCTGCCTGATAGAAACTGGGCCCTTGAAAGTGCATCAGTAGTATGAGCAACAATCAAATGTCCTTTCCTTACCTTCACATCGACAATAGCACTCTTGCGAATCACACTTCCACCTTTTTTAAGGTCAGTGCTGATAGTCAAGATCAGTGGATTAACAATATCTTTCATAACTCTCGCTACGGAATCTTCTGTCTTGCTGATGGCAAACTGGAACTGATTTCAAAAGGTTTGAACACTACTAAGTTCCGTAAGTGCAAGTGCAATGATAAGGAAACTGCACTGCAAAAGATTGCACAATGGATCGAAAAGTTCTGAAGATAAGAACTGGGCCCTTGAAACTGCATCAGTAGTATAAGCACAACACTTCAACAAACAAATCATGCGTAAGATCGAATCCCAAATGAATCAGGCAATCATTCAAGAGATTGACTGGAAGAAAGACAATACTCAAGTGATCAACTATGAAGGTGTATCTGAGGTGTATCTGCACAACAATCTGATCGCTAAGATTGGTGATACCTGGATGCAACTTTTCGATGGTGGTTGGCAATCAAACACCACAAAGAGCCGTCTTAATGCACTTCTCCGTGCTCATGGAATTGGCAATGAAAGTGTATTCCAAAAGAACTATGTTTGGCAGTTCCGTATGTCTGATGGAACTACAATTCCTTTCTTCAATGGTATGCGCCTTAACTGATAAAGTGATGACTAACGAACAAAAGATCGAAGCATTAACTGATCTTCTAGAAAGCGTCATTCATCGTCTTGATATGAAACAATATGAGATCGAAGATGCAACACAGTCTCATCAATGTGAGGTAGAAGCAAACGACTATCACCAAAAGATGATCACCATTCTTCACTCTAACTGAATCAAATAAAAATGTTCACGATCCGTTACTTTACACCTTATCAACAACAATGGAGAACACAGTCATTCTCTACATTAGATGAGGCAAAACGTATGGTAGAGTTCTATCTCTCATGTGGAAGTCCTGCTGAGTTAGTATAATGTCAAAGTTCTTCATTGGTGTAGTCGTTGGTATCATTCTTTCAACAGTAGGATTCAATGGACTTGCTAATCTAGGCAATAGAGTAGTCAATGGAATCGAATCTTTCGCAGTTCAGAATCAATAGAGAGAGGATATGTTTCCTCTCTTTTTTATGTCTATTGGTAAAACCAGTAACAACCTTTCCAGGTATATTTGTGTGGATATTTGAGTGACCTTCTGCAAGTAGTGTCACAACCACAACCCAATTCTCTTGCAGCTGCTCTTATGCTTGGAAAGGTATATTTGACTTTGTTTGTTACTTTATCGACGCCATAGATTGCGTGACTTTGCTTTTTATCTTCTAACTTGATGATTCTGTGTCCTTTAACTTTCCATCCATTCTTTATACTACGGTGAAGATTAGAAACTGCTATACCTAAACCACTTGCACATTCAGTTATACTATCATAGAAAGTTTCTTCCAAGGTATCAACGTTTATTGTTTTTATCTTAACACGACTATGCTTACCGTCACCTCTTATAGTAAAACCAATTCCTTTACCTTTTTTTGATTTTCTAATATTTTCAATGTGTTCTGGTGTCTTCTGAACTCCAGTCATTGAGTCGCTTATTTTATCTTTTACTTCTTCGCTTATTCTATACTGACCACCAGATCCATCAGTTTGATTATATCCATTATCGTATGAGTTGTATTCACTTATCCAGTAAGTTTCTCTTTCGTCAAGTACATCAACTGAGCACTCTTCTATCACTCTTATTTTAAACTTATCTGCTCCATATTTGCGAAGAGATCTGTATAGTGGAGTATCCCTCATTCTCTTTGCTTCGTATAGATGTTCTTGCCATCTTTTGTTGAGTTCTTTTATAGTTTGACCGATGTAATATTTGCCTGTTTCTTTATTGTAGATGGCATAAATGATACCTTGATTCATTACTGATAAGACGCTCTAGTTCTATGTATAAATAGCAGGTTTTACACTGGTAAGTTGCTATACTAAATGGATGAAAAGTTTATGTGCAAATAAACATAAATGGAGTGTGTATTTGTTCTCAATATGTGTTAGTTTGTTGAGAATCAATAGTGTTTATTGATGAGAATAATGTGTGATTTAAATGTCTCTCTAGGTCGTTATCTTACGTTGCAAGCTATAACACACTCTCACACAGTTTGTCAAGTCCCGCGTCACAAAATCCACACAGATACCCCGAAAAAATCCACAGGCACTCCATAAATACTCCCCAGACCTTGACATCCACTCTCAGACATCTTACAATACTCCCATAACACTCAAGGAGCGCACTTATGTCCGTAGCATACAGTCAAGCACAGAAGGTTCGTTATAGGATCACTCTAGACATCTCCGCGTTTCCTGACTTTGACCCGCATCAGATTGACTGGGAGAAACTATTCAAGTTGGAACCAGCTGAGAGGTGTGAGGCTTATGTGGAAGACCTGTCAACTCCCGACCGTTGGTAACACATAAGGACGCACAGTGAATACTATTGGGCCCCTGAAAGTGCATCAGTAGTATAAGCACCACACTGAAACATCTGATGACTTCCACTCAACAACTCCTGTCACTGATTGATGATCTTCAGAGTGCAGGTGTGGTGCCTTGTGTAACAGTATTGCCCTCTGCAGTACGTTATAACCGCAAGTCAGCTTTAGGCGTGAAGATGAAAGCATCTAGTCGCCGTTCAGGTAAAGCACAGATGCAGGATTGCAACAAGATCTATCACACTTCTGGCCACTGCTGATTAAAACTGGGCCCTTCAAAGTGCATCAGTAGTATAGACACCAACTCAAACGACCTTAAATGTCTCAAATCGAACTGAACACCGCTATCGAGAATGCCTTCCAACTTTGTGCCGCTAAGAGTTGGGAACTGTTCGACGCCTGGTATGAGCGTCTGCACAATGTTCAGATGATCGGTAACGTTGAGCACATCGAAGTTATCGAGTCTGAGCATAACGAAACGAACCTCAATCTGATGCTCCAAGGTGTTATGCCTTCTGCCTGATTATCAGTCTTAAGTAACACTCACTCGTTTCACACTAATCAACACTTTTCACCATGAAAACCTCCACTAAGTATACCATCAAACTCAACGATGAAGAGATGACTATGCTCCGCGATCTTGTGCGGATTGGTATGTGCTCGAAGTATTATCAGGACTTTGTGAGTAAAGAATGCGACGACATTGATGAAGAAGATCACCAGCTGAATGTCACTCTTGCTGTTACTCAATTCGTCAACCTTTGCCAGTCTAGTCCGATCGAAAGTTTGATGGATAAGTACATCTTCGAAGGCGTACAGTAAGGTATACAAAGAGGAATGAGATGCGCCTCTAAAAAGACACTCACTCAACACACACTAACTAACACTCAAACGCATAAAATGTCTAAGTCTGTGATGCTTTCGATGCTGGCACAAGGTAACACTGGCACTGAGATTCTTTCGATTCTTGATGCACTCACCTCTGATAATGTTGCTGGTTTCGATTATATCGAGTCGCCTATGATTGAGCAGGCACTTGGTATTCCTACTCTGGAGGAAATCGCGTTCTGATGTAGTCTAACTGTGTGCCCCTTGCTTGACTGTGAGGGGCACTTATGTTATGCTTGGCGATGACAGTGATCCGGCAGTTATTTGCGGGGCGTTGTTATATCGTCGCGGCGGCGTTGCGTATATAAAAAAGCATAACTACCTTAACCTACAGAGGTGACAAATCGACTTCTAAATATCAACCTCATAAAATTTTTCCGGAGATAAAAATGTTTACTCGTTGGATTCATAAGAACGGTAAGTCCAGACCAGATAAACGTTGTAAGAGTTACAAGAGTCAAGCAAAAGCAAATGGTGCGCGTAAGAGGAAAAAAAAGTAGACCTTATTGGAATTTTTGGAAGGTAGTCTTTGCGGGATGGTTAATAAGGTATCCACGGCAATGCTTTACGATCTTCGGAGGTACTGTTGGTTTTTTATTGGTTCTGATATATAATGCGGTTACAAAATAAAAAGTACTAAAAAAATTCCGGAAAATATTTTTATGACTGAAAAGGTTTATCACATATATGCAAAGGATCGGTGTGTGTATCACAGTTTATCAGAGAGTAAATTCTCTGAGACCTGGGAGATGATGCACAGAATGGTTGATCTACTTGATTTGGATCTTACAAAAGAAGATTTAAGTTATGAAGAACTTTATGTGAATAAGGAAGTATTACTCAATTCTTCTCATTGAGGCGAATTGACAAAAGCATATATAGACTGATAAAATTGATCTGAAGGTTTGTTAATTTTATGGCAAAAGGATTTACAGTAAAAGCAACAGCACCTAAGCCCAAAGAACAAGAATGGGATTATGATGCGATTAAAGAAAGGATGAAAGGTAAGTCGATTGTCTTCTGTCTTCCTGGTAGAGGATGTTCGTTTATTTTTCTAAAAGCATTTGTACAACTTTGTTTTGATCTTGTACAAAATGGAATGAGTATTCAGATTTCTCAAGATTACTCTTCTATGGTTAACTTTGCACGATGCAAATGTCTTGGTGCAAATGTTCTCCGTGGTCCGAAGCAAATTCCTTGGGATGGTAAACTACAATATGATTATCAACTTTGGATTGACTCGGATATTGTCTTTAACACAGAAAAGTTCTGGCAACTCTGTGATGTTGCACTGAATGAAGAAGGTGAAGAGAAAGAAGTTGTTGCTGGTTGGTATGCCACAGAAGATGGTCACACGACCTCAGTAGCACACTGGTTAGAAGAAGAAGACTTCCGCAAGAATGGTGGTGTAATGAATCATGAAACCGTTGATTCAATTCAAAAGCGCAGAAAGCCTTTCACAGTTGATTATACTGGTTTTGGTTGGGTTCTGATTAAGAAGGGTGTCTTTGAGAATCTTGAGTATCCTTGGTTTGCACCTAAGATGCAACAATTTGAATCTGGACAAGTTCAGGATATGTGTGGTGAGGATGTTTCATTCTGTCTCGATGCAAAAGAGGCGGGCTTTGAAATCTGGTGCGATCCTCGTATTAGAGTTGGACATGAAAAAACTCGCGTAATCTAATGAGTACACTTTACAATCTTTTATACAAAGGGCGTAAAATTTATAAAGATCTCAGTGCAGAAGACTGTGCTGAGATCCTACAAGACTTCTCAGAGCGTTTTTACTCAGGAGAAGACATTGATCCTAATTTAATTGAAATGGAGGAAATTACAAATGGCTAAAGGCGGTGGATCTAATAAGACTATTTTTGAACCCGGAGCACCGAAGAAGACTCGTCAAGGACGTTCTGCTCGTACACTACTTAGTGCAACCTCTCGTAATGGACGTAAGAAGAGGTATCGCGGTCAAGGTCGGTGATTCAACTTAATCCTCAAATCCCAGTCATTACTCCTAAAGGTAATGGTTGGGCTTTTTTTATGATCGATCGCTCTCAAGAACATGATCTTGAATGGGTTGTCTTTCTAGATAGTAATGGAGAATGTTGGACTTTTAAAAATTCGGACATTCGTATTCAGAAGAACTATACTCTTCATCGAAACAATCCATCAGGATTTAACGTATGTACTACACAGATCCAGTAGATGAATGGAATTCAATTCATAAGGATGATTTGTGGGTATATAACAAACTTTTTCTATCACACTCTCTGGGGTATCTGTGTGGTCCTGTAGGGACCTCTGTTCCATCTCCAGACTATTATATCGTCCGACCAAGTATTAATTTACTTGGTATGGGACGATTTTCTCGTATTGAATGGATTTACAAATACACTGATGACTTTCATCCATCAGAATTTTGGTGTCAAAGGTTCCATGGAAATCATATAAGTGTTGATTTTAGAGATAAAAAGGCAGAACTTGTAATATTAGGTGAACGAGATAGTAATGATTCGCTGTACAAATGGAAAAAATGGACTAAAATAGAACAAGAAGTTCAATTTCCAGAAGTATTAACCAACCTAAAAGGAAACTATGAATGGATTAACTGTGAATTTATTGGAAATAAACTTATTGAAGTGCATTTTCGACGCAATCCAGACTTTCGTTATGGTAATTCAATTGCAATTCCAATTTGGAAAGGAGAAGAAGTAAAACAAATAGATAGTTTTATCTTTGTTGAAGACGAAGATTATCTTCGAAGAGGATTTTATGTTGATATTCGGGATAGCAACCCCGTAAAAAGTTCTGATTTTAACGAATCAGGAGCACAAAATGACCAAAAAAGTCGATAAAGATCAAAATTTTATGCGAAATGAGTGGGGAACTCAGTATTTGAGTAGTGAATATGGGTGGGAAACTCAAATTCAGAAGCAAAAAATGCTTCGTGAGATTGCAAATGATGAATTGACACCTAAAAAACATGATTTTTATCATCAAAACGAAATTCACTCAAAAATTCGTAATGATGAGGATTATGATGACTGGAATTATGGAACAGAACCACTTTATGAATCGAAAAAAGGCGAATAAATAATACAGATTTTATATCTTTATACATTTTTATGCCTTTAGAGCGAGTCAGTAAAGGTTTCAAAGACCTGAGTATGACATTTCAGGCCAATCCAATCAATTATGACCTCATTGCACTTAAAAATGAGACTGCAATTGCTCGCTCTATTCGAAATTTAGTATTTACATATCCAGGAGAAAAGTTTTTTAATGAAAATCTAGGTTCAAAGGTGAGTCGTTCTCTTTTTGAGAATATGGATGACATATCTGCATCGGTTATTAAAGATGAAATCGAAAATACTATTAGAAATTATGAACCAAGAGTTGATTTAATTGAGGTGGTTGTCTCTCCTAACTATGATAATAATGAGTTCAATGTAACTATAAATTATAGAATTGTAGGCATTGACGTTTTACCTCAACAGTTATCATTTGCACTTCAGCCAACACGATAAATGGCACTAGTTAATTTTACAAATCTAGATTTCGATCAAATAAAAAGTTCAATTCGCGAGTATCTAAGAGCGAATTCGAATTTTACTGATTATGATTTTGAAGGATCCAATCTTTCAACTTTGGTTGATGTTTTAGCATATAATACATATATTTCCTCATATAATGCTAATATGATTAGCAATGAGGTATTCATTGATAGTGCAACACTAAGAGAAAATGTAGTCTCTCTTGCACGTAACATTGGATACGTTCCACATTCTCGCGCATCATCAAAAGCAAATATCTCATTTTTTGTAGATACGACAGGATTTACTACTAATCCACTTACACTAACAATTAAAAATGGAGTTATTTGTACTTCAAGTAGTTCTTTTGGAAATCAAAGTTTCTCATTTACAATTCCACAAGATATTACTGTTCCTGTAGTAAATGGTATTGCTTTATTTGAAAACATCAATATCTATGAAGGAACTTATATTATTAATAATTTTACTGTCGATGCAAATAATCCAAATCAAAAATTTATTTTAGATAATGCAAATATTGATGTTGATTCTATTCGTGTTTTTGTAAGAGATAGTGAATTAAATACTGTTAAAAACGTATACAAATTGTCAAGAAATCTTTTTGATATCAATTTTGAGTCGAGAGTATTTTTTATCCAAGAAATAGAAGATCAGAGATATGAATTGATTTTTGGAGATGGAGTATTTGGTAAAAAACTTGAAAACTTAAATTATATTGAAGTTTCTTATAATGTAACAAATGGAGAAAGTGGTAATGGTATTTCATCGTTTAATTTCAATGGACGTATTGTAGATAATAATAATAGAGTAGTTACAACAGGAATCTCATTAATTACAACAAATTCTTCATCACAAAATGGAAGAGAAATTGAATCTGTTGAATCCATCAAAAAATACGCACCAAGAAAGTATTCTTCACAAAATCGTGCAGTTACTGCAACAGATTATGAGACGATCATACCTTCAATCTATTCAGAAGCAGAATCTATTTCTGTTTTTGGTGGCGAGGACTTAACACCTCGAAAATATGGAAGAGTCTTTATAAGCATTAAACCAATTAATGGTCCATTTGTTTCGAATCAAGTTAAAGATAATATTGAGAGAGAATTGAGAAGATATGCAGTTGCTGGCATTGTTCCAGAAATCATTGATCTCAAATACCTATATCTAGAAACGGATACTACTGCATATTATAATGCAAACGCAACTAATGATGCAAATAATTTAAAAGACATTATTTTCAATAATATTAAAAACTATGCAAATTCAAAGGAACTTAACAAATATGGAGCAAGATTCAAATACAGTAAGTACCTCAAAATAATTGATGACTCTAATTCTGCAATTACATCTAATATTACCAAAGTTATAATGAGACGTGATTTAAGAGCAGAAGTTAATAAATTTGCGGATTATGAAATTTGTTATGGAAATCAGTTTCATATTAAAAATATGAGTGGATACAATATTAAATCTTCGGGATTCCGTGTTGCTGGAATTAACGATACTCTTTATATGTCAGATCTTCCAGATTCCAATGGATTAACTGGAAGTATCTTTTTCTTTAAATTACAGTCTGCAACACAACCAATAGTTGTAAGAAAGAATGTTGGTAAGATTGATTATGTAAAGGGTGAGATAAGATTATATCCAGTGAATATAAGTACTACTTCAAAAACTTCTTTTTCTCAACCAATAATTGAAATTTCTGCTGTTCCAAAATCAAATGATGTCATTGGATTGCAAGATTTATATTTGCAATTAGATGTTAATAAAAGTGTATTAAATATGTTGTCGGATGAAATTTCTTCTGGTTCAGATATATCTGGATCAACATATAAAGTTACATCAAGTTACACTAACGGAGACCTCGTAAGAATATAATAAAATGACAGAAACCAGAATCAAAATCAATTCCATCGTTGAAAATCAACTACCTCAGTTTGTTTTAGAAGAGTTTCCTCTTGTTTCCGAATTCTTATCACAATATTATACTTCTTTAGAAAGTCAAGGAAACGTAAGTGATATCCTTCAAAACATTGATCAATATATTAAAGTTGATACTTTAACTAATCTAATTGAGTCAACCGAATTAATATCTGATGTAACTTTTTTTGATACCACAATAAATGTAACTTCCACTGCGGGATTTCCAGAATCTTATGGTCTCTTATTAATTGATTCTGAAGTCATTACATATACTTCAAAAACCTCTACGACTTTTGAAGGATGTGTGCGTGGATTCAATGGTGTAACTTCTTATAAAACAAAAGATGAATTAACTTTTACAGAAACTGAAGCGCAAGAGCATAGCGCATCTACAATAGTATCCAATCTAAGTATTCTTTTTCTAAAAGAATTTTTAATTAAAGTTAAAAAACAAGTAACTCCTGGATTTGAAGAAAGAGAGTTATATTCTGAATTAAATGAAAATCTTTTTATTAAGCAATCTATAGATTTTTATTCCTCAAAAGGAACTGATAATTCTTTTAAGATTTTATTTGGTGCTCTGTATGGTCAAAATGTTGAAGTTATTAGACCTAGAGATTATTTAATTCAACCATCTGATGCACAATATAGAATTACTTCTGACTTGGTTGTAGAAGAAATTGAAGGTAATCCTGAAGATTTAGTTAATGAAACTCTTTATCAAAAAGATTCTGATGGAGAAATAATTGCACAAGGAACTGTAACCAAAGTAGAAAAAATTAGAAGAGGTGAAAAAGACTATTATACCATAAGTTTAGATTCAGACTACGACAAAGATATACAACCAGTAGGATCTGTTTACGGAAATTTTCTTATCCATCCAAAAACAAAAAACATTTTAACTACAATCTCTGGTTCAAATACTTTAGAAGTTGATTCTACAGTAGGATTTCCAAAAACAAATGGAAATCTTGTCATTGATTTGGAAAATGGAACATCTTTAAGTGTTACTTATACGAAAAAAACATTAAACCAATTTTTAGAATGCAATGGAATAACTCAAGATATTCCAGAATCTACAGAAATAAAAACAAATGGATTTGCATCTTCAAAAGATGAAAATGTAAAAATTAGAATAATGAGCGTATTATCTAAATTAAATTTACCAGATAATACTCATTTTTATTCAAAAGAAGATATAATAAAAATAAAAACTCTTGGTATAGATCTTAAAGATTATAAGTCAAATAACTGGTTTTTTAATATTTCAGTAAAATATGAAGTAAAATCTATAGAACTTTTAGATAGTTCAGATAAGTCTTACATAATCAATCTTTATGATGATCACTTTTTTAAGATAGGTAATTCAGTTTCTTTATTATCTTCAAGTGGAGTAGAATATACTGGATTTGTTATTTCCTTTATCAATGAAAAATCTTTTACTGTTCAACTTGGATCAGAAAATATACTATTAGATACAAGTCTTTTATATTTCGCTAAAAAAAATATAACAAAAGTATCTTCGGAAAATTATCCTTCAGTAAATCAATATACATCAAATATTCAGAACATTTACTATGAGAATGATGAATCTTTATATGTTTCTGCATCATCACTTCCAACCTATCTGAATAGAACTTTAAAAATAAATGATAGATCAATAGTCTTTAGTGGAACATTTGTGCCAGATGATGTCGAAGACTTAACAAAAGGAACAACTTTAGATTTAGGAATCTCTCATGGATTTTATACAGGAGATTCAATAGTTTATAAACCATCACCAACAAATACCTTAGGGATATCAACTGGTGTATATTTTATAAAAAAAGTAAGTGATACTCAAGTAAAGTTAGCAAGAAGTAGAACAAATATTTTTACAGAAAATTTTGTCTCTGTTGATGGAACGGTCACAAATGCAAAATTTGAATTAACTGATTTTACTTATAGAAATTTAAGCACTCAGGCATTAGAATCTCAGAAGTTAATTAGAAAAATTTCATCACCAGAAAATGATGGAAATACTTATGAAACAAATCCTGGATTAACTGGTATTTTTGTAAACGGTATTGAAGTTCTCAATTATAAGTCAAAAGATAATGTTTACTATGGTCCAATTGAAAAAATTATTCCAATAGCACCTGGATCTGGATATGATATTATTAACACTCCAACAGTAACTATTACTGATCCTATTGGATTTGGAGCAGAAGCACATTGTTCAGTTATAGGTGGACTTGAAAGAATTGATATTATTGATCCTGGATTTGACTATTTGGAAGATCCTAAGATTAATATTACTGGAGGAAATGGATCGGGTGCTTCTGCTGTTGCAAAATTAATTAGTTTTGACCATTCTGTTTCTTTCAATTCGCAAGGTTCTGCCGGTCTGGTAAAATTAAATCCAGTAAACACAATTGGTTTTTCAAGTCATCATAAGTTTAGAGATGCAGAAGAGGTTGTTTATGTTACTGATGGACAATCACCTATTGTTGGTGGAATATCTACAATAAGTGGTCTTTCTACAAACTCCACTTATTATGTTTCGGTTCAAGATGCATTTAACATAAAACTTCATAGATCATTTGAAGATGCTGTTGCCGGTATTAATACATTTCAAATTACTTCTTACGGAGTAGGAAATCATTCATTTAAATCCAAGAATAAAAAGAAAAAAATTGGATCAATTGTAATAGAAAATAGTGGTACTAATTATCAAAATAAGTTAACAACAACAAGCGTAAGTGGAATTAATACTGCACTTAACGTTATTACGATAACAGATCATGGATATCAAAGTGGTGAGATTATTGTATATAATGCCACAGAAACTTCTGTTGGAGGTCTGTCATCTAACACATCTTATTATGTAACTAGAGTAGATGATAATCATTTTAGACTATCTCAACTTGGAATTGGTACTGTAGGTGTTACAACTTCTTTTTACTATGATACTAAACAATATATTGATTTAACTTCTGTTGGTAGTGGAACACATAAGTTTAATTATCCAGAAATTCAAGTAACTGTTACTGGAAGAATTGGGGTTTCTACACTTTCTGGACAGGACTTTAATGCAGTTATTCAACCTGTTTTTAGAGGAGAAGTTCAATCTGTATTTGTTCAATCTGGTGGTGAGCAATATGGATCTGAAGAGATTATAAACTATAACCGTCAACCACTATTTGATTTTAATTCTGGTTCAGGAATTCAATTAACTCCTGTTATATCAAATGGTCAAATTGTTGATGTTTTAATCAATAGCCCTGGAAGTGGTTATAATTCTCCACCAACTCTCCAAATCAATGGAACTGGTGTGGGTGCAATACTAACTCCCATTTTTTCAAATGGATCTTTGGTTGAAGTAAAAGTAATTTATGGTGGAATTGGATATCGATCAGCAAATACTTCAATAGATGTAATACCTGCCGGAAGTGGTGCTAAATTAGAAGCACAAATAAAATCTTGGAAGATAAATCTAGTTGAAAGATTAATACAAAATTCTCAAATACCGGAGGATGATGGAATATTATCGACTGGATTGAATAATGAATATGGTCTAGAATATACTCATGCATATGCTCCACGCAATCTGAGGTCTTCTGTACAAGGATCAAGATTTAAAGATGGAAAAAAAGTATATGTACAAGATTTACAATTATTAAATGACAAAGAACTTGATTCAAATGCACACTCTCCAATAATTGGATGGGCATATGATGGAAATCCAATTTATGGTCCTTATGGATATTCATCTAAAACTGGTGGGGCAGTAAAATGTTTAGTTCCGGGATATGTAAAAAAACAAAACATAATTAACGATCCATCTAGACCAAGTACTTCAATTTATTCGGAAGGACTTTTTGTAGAGGACTATATTTATGATGGTAATGGAGATTTAGATGAACATAATGGAAGATTTGGAATCACTCCGGAATATCCAAATGGCGTGTATGCATACTTCACGTCCATTAATAATGGTCTAGTAGAATCATCTGGTTTATTTCAAAATTACAAAAAACCAGTTTTTCCTTATGTCATAGGACCATCATATAAATCAAGACCAATTAATTTTAACTTTGAAAGCACTTCCAACCAAGACAATATTGATATAAATCAGACTGGATGGAGAAGAAATATTAGTCCATATAATATTTCTCTATATGATTACATTTTAAATCCAAATACAATCAAATCTCAAAACTCTATTGTTAAAAGTATTTCTACTGGATCCGTAGATTCTATAGGAATTGAAACTGGAGGACAGAACTATAAAGTGAATGATAAAGTTATTTTTAGTGGATCTTCAATACAAAGTGCTAAAGCAAAAGTTTCACTTATAAAAGGAAAATTAGTTAATCAAATTAGTGTTGCCACTTCATCTTTTGATGATGTTCAATTCTATCCTTATAATCAAGAGTTTATTGGATTCACTTCGGTCCCACATAACTACTTAAACAATGACTTAGTTACATTTACTGGCAAATACGATTATAAAAAATCTGGAAATATAACTGTCAACGCAAATAATTTAGCATTAATCTCTGGTGTTGGATCAGCACAATATACAGGTCTTGTTACTTACTTTAGTGTTACTGGTAACTTAGGTTTTCCAAACATTAAAGAAAATGATATATATCAAATTGGAAGCGAAGAGATTAAAGTTTTAAATATTGATCCAGTATCATCAAGAATTAGAGTTCTTCGTAATCAAAATGGAACTACAGGAGTAACTTCATATTCTGCGGGAATTGCTCTTACTGAAAAACCAAGAAAGTTCAAACTTAATTTTGGAATTTCAACCTCATATAATTTTGATATTGATAAAGAGTTTTATTTTAATCCAAATGAGTCAGTTGGACTTGGAACTACTTCTGGTGTTGGTATAAATTCTACATTCTTTGTCAGTGTCAATAATTTTAACAATCAAGTATCAATAGGAACTGGATCTACTACATTTTTATTCTTTAATAATCTTTCAGATCTTCAAAATTATAAGTCTGGTGGATACATTGATATTGTAAATGCAACAAATACTTCTTTTAATACTACAAAACAAAAAATAATTGGAATTGGTGCAACTTCAATTAAAATTAATTTTGATTCGTCCTCTCTTTCTGGTGTAGGCGTTACTGCATACGTTAACAAATGGAATATATTAGAAATTCCAACACAATCAATCTATATTAAGGATCACAACTTAAACACTGGTGATTCTTTAATTTATTCTTCAAATGGTGGAACTAGGTTATCAGTTTCTACTAATGGATCTTCTTCTTTTGTATTAGGTGAAAAATCTATTGTTTATGTTGCAAAAATTTCTAATGATCTTATTGGTATTTCAACTATTAAAGTTGGTGTAGGATCAACCGGTACTTTTGTTTCTGCTGGATCAACAATTCAAAGTGGTATTTTATATTTTACCTCTGTAGGAACTGGAAACACTCATAGTTTCAAAACAAATTATACAAACACTTTATCTGGACAAATTAGTAAAAATGTAGTAACTGTTTCTACAGCAGAAACTCATGGATTATCTTTACTCGATAACATAACAGTTAACGTAAAACCAGGAATTTCAACAACAATTACAGTTAAGTACAACGATTATAACAGAAGATTAGTAGTAAATCCAAAAACTTTCTCAACAATTGACATAGTAAACAGTATCATTACAATTAATAATCATGGATATTATACTGGACAAAAAGTTATCTATACTGCAACAACACCCGCCTCTGGATTAGTTAATCATGCAATTTACTATGTTGTAGTTATTGATTCGAATAAAATTAAATTATCCAATTCTTATTATCAAGCAACAAAAGTAATTCCTGAAGTTATTAATATTTCATCTTCACAACCCGGAACTATTTCTTCAATAAATCCACCTATAAGTTTAATAAAAAATCAAACTGTAGTTTTTGATCTCTCTGACACATCTCTATCATTTATTGGTGCTGGTATTACTTATTCTGCATTTGATTTTAGACTCTATAAGGACGAAAGATTTATAGAAGAATTCAATACCACAGAATCTTCAACAATCTTTGAGTTAACAAAAACCGGCAATATTGGGATTGATTCAACAGCAAAAGTTACATTATCATTGAATGATAATGTTCCAAATAATTTGTATTATAAGTTGATTCCTATTAACTTAAATATTAATTCGCAGACTAAAAAAGAAATTATAATTGATAGTGATGTATCTGGTTATAATCAACTTACTTTATTAGAAAGTGGATATAATGGAAATCATGTTGTTGTTGGTGTTACCACAGAATCATTTAAATATAATATCTTAGAGATTCCAGAGTCTATTTCATATTCTACAGGAATAGAATATTATACAAATTCAAGTTCAGTAATAGGATCAATTTATGAAATTAATTTGAAAAATGGTGGAAGAGGATATAGTGTTCTTCCGGGCATCACTTCCATTGCATCAAATTCTGGAACTGGAGCCATTTTAAATCCTATTAGTAATTCTATTGGAAAAATTGTATCTACAGAAATTCAAGATATTGGATTTGATTATCCTTCAGATTATAGCATAAGACCAAAACCAAATCTTCCAGAAATATTAATTCTTGATTCACTATCATCTTTTGATTATATTGGAATTAGTTCTTTTGGTAGAAATTATAATACTCCACCAAATTTAGTAGTTATTGATGGACTAACAAATAAAGTCATCAAAGATGTTGATTTAACTTATCAGTCAGGAGATTCTCAGGTTACTATCTTAAAAAATAGTACAGAGATAAGTAAAGCAACTCCAAGAATAGTTCCAGTAAATAATTCAAATGGAATTAAGATTAAAAATATAGTATTTAATAACTCTACAAAAGATGTTACTGTGACTTTGGGTTCTAGTTTTAGTGACCCTGAAGATTTTCCATTTTTTGTTGGAGAAAAAGTCTTAATAGAAGGAACTAGTGTTGGAATAGCGACAACCGAAAAAGGATATAACTCTTCAAATTATGATTATGCATTATTTACAGTTAAATCTGTAGATCCCAAACTTGGAGGAGCAAATGGAATTGTTACTTACAGTTTATCTGAATATATTTCAAATGGAGAAATCCCAGGAAACTTCAACAGTTTCTACTCTTCTGGAAAAATAATACCTCAATCACATTTTCCAATATTTAACCCCGTTCTTAAGAAAAACAATTTTTATAGAGGAGAGGATGTTTATTCATCTTCTGCTCTAGGAACGGTAGAATTTTGGGATCCTATCAATCAATATTTAAAAGTTAGTACTGATCAGAATTTTAAAGTAAATGAAATTATAAGAAGCAAAACATTAGGTTCAGTATCACTAATTAAAAATATAATAAAATTTGATTCTGACTATGGTTTAAATTCATATTCTAAACTAAGAAAAGGATGGAATACAGAAACTGGATTTTTAAATAATAATTTACAAAGAATTCATGATAGCGATTACTATCAGTATTTTTCTTATGCTCTCAAATCTCAAAAAGATTTAGATACCTGGAATGATTCTGTAAGTAATTTAAACCACACTGCAGGATTTAAAAAATTTGGAAACTTAATAATAGAATCAAATCCAATTTTCTCTGGAATTTCGACTGATCAAAACCAAGGTGATTTTTCTGGCACTGCAGATTTATCGAGATTTATTGATCTAAACTGTGTACAAGATTTTGATCTTGCAAGAGAAAATAATTTGATTATTGATGGAATTGTTTCTTCTGATGAAATAATTTTTAATTCTAGAATCATACAGGATTATATTGAATCTATTGGAAATAAAGTATTAATGATTGATAATATTTCAAATCAATTTAACAGTAATCCAAGGTCAACATCTTTCAGCACTATCGATTCTTTCACTCTCAGTGACTTCAGATCTCAAAAATATATTATTTTAGTAAAAGACAGAAAATTATCAAATGAAGTTCAAGTTTCTTTAGTATCATTAGTTAATGATACTAATAATGGATTTTTAAATCAGTATGGAGTTAATTCCTCAAATGATTTGGGATTTTTTGATTTTAATATTACTGGAACAGAAGGAAACTTACTATTTTATCCAATAAAATCTAAATTCAATGATTATTATACTGCGAACGTATCATTCTCATTAAATGATGTAGTTAGTGGCGTTGGAACAGTTGATTTAGGAAATTCTGTTCGTATTAGAACAAATACAACTACTATACCGACAGGAACTAATACTTCAACAACAATTGTTGGTATTGCATCTACTTATAGATCATCAAAAGTTTTAGTTCAAATTGGAGCAACAGATTCTTCTTATTATGAATATGATGAAATTACATATATTCATAATGGATCTGAGGTTTTCTTTATTGATTATGGACAAATAACAACTGACAATTTTATTTCAAAGTCAACTTCAGGAATAGGAACATATAATGCATACATTTCTGGAAATAATGTATTAATTGATTTAATACCAAATGATTCTACAACTGTTGATTATGTGGTTAATACTTTTAACGTTTCTCTTGCAAATACAAGTTTAAGTGGGGTTGGTACACAAACAATTGGGGGAGCATCTTTGGATTCTTCATCAGTATCAATTGCAGCAAGTACTTCTCCTGTAGCAAATATAATTTCTAGTTACTCTAGCACGTTTAATTCTGGATTACCTCAGAATGATTGTTCTTATTCAATAATAAGTATTGAAGATAAAACAAATTCTCAATATCAAATTTCTGAATTTTTAACAATTACAGATCTATCAAATAACGAATGTTATATATTGGAATTTGGAACCTTAAATTCTGGAAATTCTTTAGGAATAACAACTGCAGGTATTTTGGGAGAACATACAAAAACTTATTTTACACCAATTGCAAATATTGATGTTGATGTTAAGGTCTTTCAAGTTGCACTTCAGTTATCAGATCAAACATTTGACTTGTCATTAATCAATGGTGGTTTACATTATGATTATGGAACTTATGTAGGAACAGATAACGATATTAAAAAGAGTTTTAACTTAACTCACAAAAATGATCCTATCTTCCAAAAATACTTTGATGGAGGCAGTTCTTCTGTAGTAAGAACAAATACTGACGTTATTAGAATTCCAAACCATTTCTTTGTTACTGGTGAAGAAGTTGAATATTCTTATTCTGGAACAGGATCAAATTCTATTGGAATTGCAACAACTTCTATACCAGGTATTGGAACAACGGATAAATTACCTTCAACATTATATATCGTTAAAATCAACGATCTTGATGTTCAAGTAGCGTCTTCAGCATCTAACGCACTCAAATCTATTCCAAATGTTTTAGATATAACTGCGGTAGGAATTGGAAGTTCTCACATATTTACTTCTAAAAATCAAAATAAAAAATCAATTATTAGCATTGATAATTTAATACAATCGCCAGTTACATCGACAGCGGTAACGACTACTCTTTCTAAAAATGTCGGACTTTTTGACTCTCTAATAACTATCTCAGGAATTTCTACGATATTTGGAGGAGATTTGCTAAAAATTGATAATGAAATTATGAGGGTTACTTCAGTTGGAGTTGGAAGTACAAATACAATTTCTGTTCTAAGACCTTGGTTGGGAACTGGACTATCGACACATACTTCATCTGCACTCGTTACAAAAGTTTTTGGTAACTATAATATAGTTGACAACACACTTTATTTTGATGAAGCACCTTATGGTAAAGTACCTATCTTAAATCCTACAAATAGACCCGATGAACTTGACTATATTGGAATTGCTACTGGAGCAACATTTACTGGAAGAGTATTCTTAAGATCTGGAGAAGAAAATACATCAACAGAACCTTATGCACAGAATTACATATTTGATGATATTTCAGATAATTTTAATGGTTCAGATAAAACTTTTGTTTTAAAAACAGATGGATCAAATGTTACTGGAATATCAACTGACAATGCAATTGTTTTAATTAATAATATATTCCAAGGTCCAAATGCACCAAATATTATTGATAATTATAATTTAGTAGAAAATTCCGGAATTACAACAATTACCTTTATTGGAAATTCAGCAGCGACTCATGATGTAAACACAGCGAGTATTCCTAGAGGTGGAATTATATTATCAATAGGTTCTACTCAAGGATTTGGTTATCAACCACTTGTATCTGCAGGTGGAACTGCAATTGTATCGACAGCAGGAACAATTCAATCTATTAGTATAGGAAATAGTGGGTCTGGTTACAGAGTAGGAATTCAAACTATTGTAAATGTTGGTGTCAAGGCAATAGGTAGTGAAGATTCAAATATTGAATTTGTAGGAATTGCCTCAATTAGTAATGGTAACATAGTCAGTGTTGCCATTACTAATCCCGGTGTTGGTTATACATCATCAAATCCACCAATTGTCGTTTTTGATTATCCGTTGTCATATTCAAATATTCCTTTGATTTATAGTTCACAATCATCATCAGGTGTTGGAACAGGTCTTGTTGCGGATATTGTTGTTGGACAAGGATCTAGTGTAATTTCATTTGAACTGAAAAATTTAGGTTATGGATACAAACAAAATGAGATTTTAACAGTTTCTATTGGAGGAACTACAGGAATACCAACAAATACTTCTTTAAGTTTCTCAGAATTCCAAATTACAGTGGATAAAATCAAGTCTGATAATTTTGCCGCTTGGACAGTTGGAAGACTTCAAGTTATAGATCCATTAGATTCTTTATTTGATGGAAATAGAAAAACATTCCCGATTCTTATTAATGGTAATCAAACTACAATTAGATCCAGAAGAGGATCTGATGTCGATGTTCAAGCGACTCTATTGGTGTTTATCAACGATGTCCTTCAAGTGCCTGGAAGTGGTTATACATTTAATGGAGGAAGTATTTTAAGATTTACAGAAGCTCCAAAAGAAGGAGACACCTCAAAAATATTATTCTATAGAGGTACTGGAGACTTAGATACACAAAATGTGGATATATTGGAAACGATTAAAGTTGGTGATAGTGTTTCTTTAAAAGACGAAAGTATCGAGTTGACAGAAAATGACCGAGTTGTAACAGAAATTACTTCTTCGGATGTAATTAATACTAATCTTTATCCTGGTCCAGGAGTAAGCAAAGTTGATGCATTATTAAGACCATTAACTTGGTGTAGACAAACTGAAGATATGTTTGTAAATGGATCTTATGTAGCTAAAGATAGAAATATCTATGAACCATATATAAATCCAAATACGAACATTATTCAAAATGTAAGCACAGGATCTACTTCTATTTTTGTAGAAAGCGTTAAGACATTCTTTGATAGCGAAAAAGAATATGTTCATGATGGAACAACAGAAAAACCACAGAATAAAATCCTTATTATATCTCAAGATAATATAACATCTGCTGCTGCCACAGCAGTAGTATCTTCTTCAGGAACAGTTTCTTCAATTATCATTTCTGACGGTGGAGTTGGATATTCAACTATACCTACCATAACAATTGCAGGCCCAATTGGTTTTGGAACGACAGTATCACAAAATACAGCAAAAGCAACCGCAACAATATCGAATGGAGTTGTGACAGGAATTGCAATAACAACTTCTGGACTTGGATATTCTTCTTCTGAACCACCTGCCGTTTTAATTGAATCTCCATCATTAAATTATGAAGTCATTGATAAAGTTTCTTATGATGGTGACTTTGGACTAATTACTGGTATTAATACCACTTCTGTCGGTGTTGCATCAACTGGAATTGTATTTGATTTCTTTATTCCAAATAATTCTGTTTTAAGAGATGGCAAAACTGTAAAAGTTGGTATTGCAACAACAGGAATTAGTGGTATTCAAACAGGTTACTACTTTGTAGTGTCCAAATCAAACGTAGGTAAGGGATTAACTTCACTTAATTCTTCTGGTGGCGTTGTAGGTATAGGAACAACATTCATAGATAATATCTATCAAGTTGCTGCAGTATCAATCGCACAAACTGCAGTGGCAGGTGTTGGTATTACCAATGTTGCTAAAGTTACGGTGAGTGTCTCTGGATACAATGGTTTAACGGGTCTTGGATTTAGTGGTTTCTATGGAGAATATAGTTGGGGAAGAATCTTAACGCCAGTTCGTTCTACTCCAGAACAGTTTACAACGTATGCAAATACGGGTGGAATTTCAACCTCACCAATAGTCCAAAGATATAATAGATTAAAGTATATTGGTTATTCAACCTCATAAATAGATAAAAAACGGTAAAATGTCTGCAATTATAACTGACCAATTAAGAATTTTGAATGCGAAGAATTTTGTTTCTGCAGCAACTTCTTCGTCAAATTCTTATTATGCTTTTGTTGGTTTAACTAATGCAACGGATTACTCTTCGGGGTGGGAAAGCAATCCTCCAGCTCCCAAAGATAGTTTTGACCAAGAAAATGATTATTGGGATACTATGGTTGCACTGAAGAAAATCAAAGTATCCGATGTAAATCAAGTTGTTAGAAAAATAACTTGGTCTTCAGGAACTATTTATGATATGTATCGCCATGACATTAGTAGAACCAACACATCAAAACCATCTGGTGCCACTAGTCTTTACTCAGCAAATTATTATATCATAAACAGTGACTACAAAGTCTATATTTGTCTCCAAAATGGAACAGATCCAGAAAATCCGTCAGGAAGACCTTCACTTGATGAGCCAACATTTACTGATTTAGAACCAAAGGCTGCAGGTGATAGTGGCGATGGATATATTTGGAAATATCTTTATACAATTAAACCCAGTGACATTGTAAAGTTTGATACTGTAAACTTTATACCTGTTCCAAAAAATTGGGAAACAAGTACAGAAAACGCAGCAATTAGAAATAACGCCGCTGCTTCAAATAATCAACTTAAAATAATTACAATAACAAATCGTGGTGTTGGAGTTGGTACAGCAAATAGAACTTATACAAATGTTCCAATCAAAGGTGATGGAACAGGTGGCAAAGCAACAATAGTAATTAACAACGATTCTAAAGTAGAATCAGTGACAATTTCATCAGGTGGCAGTGGATATACTTATGGAACTGTTGATTTGGTAGGAGGAAATGTTCCTATTGGTACTGGATTAAATGGAACTCCTACTTTTAATGTAATCATTCCACCAAAAGGTGGTCATGGTGCAGACATTTATAGAGAATTGGGTGCTTATAATGTTTTAATTTATTCTAGAATTGAAAATGATTTAGAAAATCCAGATTTTATAACGGGAAATAAAATTGCCAGAGTTGGAATTGTAGAAAATCCTCAAACATATAATTCAACCTCATTACTGGATGTTGATAAAGCTAGTGCTGTTTATGCTTTAAGACTTACTGGTATAGGTTATAGTAGCACAACTTTTACTACAAATTCAAGATTTACTCAAACTATAAGTACAGGAACAACTGCTGTTGGTAGAGTAGTTTCTTATGATCAAAATACGGGCGTTTTAAAGTACTGGCAAGATAAAAGTCTTGCTGGATTTAACACAGATGGTTCTCAAAATTCCTCACCCACTTATGGTATTAACTTAAATAGATTCACTAGTTCTGTTGGAACTGGTGGCACAACATTTATAACAGGAACAAACTTATACATTGACAAAACTTTTACTGGTGTCTACTTCAATAAATAATAGAACATATAATCTTGGTCAATTTTTTATCGAAGGTATTGCAAATCCAGAGGTTAAAAAATACTCAGGAAATATTATTTACATCGATAATAGACCTTCGATTACCAGGTCACAAAACCAAAAAGAAGATATCAAAGTTATTTTGCAATTCTAAAGAATTATGCCACAGGAAACTAACCTCAACGTCTCTCCATATTTTGATGATTTTGATGTCAATAAAGACTACTATAAAGTTTTATTTAAACCGGGATATCCTATTCAAGCAAGAGAACTGACAACATTACAGTCAATTCTCCAGAATCAAGTCGAACAATACGGTAAACATATTTTTAAAGAAGGATCTGTTGTAATTCCTGGACAGTTAAAATATCAAAATCCACTTTATGCCGTAGAAATTGAGTCTACCTTTAATGGTGCTCCAATTTCTTTATATTTTGATCAAATTTTTGGTAAAAAAATTAGAGGGTCAGTTAGTGGAGTTTCTGCAGAGGTTGTTTATTTACTCAAAAATACAGAATCCGAAAGAGGAAATTATACTTTATACTTAAAATACTTAGAAAGTGGTGGTGCTGATTTTGAAAGCAGAACATTTCAAAATTCAGAATCTTTAATACTTGAAAGTGAATTAACTTATGGAAACTTTACCATTCAAGTTGGGCAAGGTATTTGTAATACAATATCCACAAATGCAATTTCTGAAGGATCTGCAGTTTCAGTTGCAAGTGGAGTTTATTTTGTAAGAGGTACTTTTGCAAGAGTATCTGAACAGACTATTATTCTTGATCAGTATTCTATTACTCCATCATATAAAGTTGGATTTAATATTATTGAAGAAATTGTAACTTCAGATCAAGATCCTACTTTATTTGATAATGCTCAGGGATTCTCAAACTATGCAGCACCTGGTGCAGATAGATTTAGAATTACATTAGAATTATCTAAAAAATCTATTAATGATACAGAAACTGATAGTTTCGTAGAAATTTTAAGAGTTGAGAACGGTGTTCCACAATTCTTTAATAAGAACTCACAATATAATTTAATTAGAGACGAATTAGCAAGAAGAACTTTTGATGAGTCTGGCAATTATTTTGTTTCACCTTTTACACTATTTGTTAGAGATAGTTTAAATGATAGAGTTTTAAATAACGGTATATATTTCAAAGACCAAAAGACCGTTCAAGGAAATAATCCATCTGAAGATTTGATGATCTATCAGATTGGACCAGGAAAGGCATATGTAAATGGATATGATGTAGAAACTATCGCACCAAGACTTTTAGATGTTCCTAAACCAAGAACTACCGAAACTGTTGAGAATCAAGTTATTCCTTATAATGCAGGAAATCTAGTAGTAGTTAATAATGGATATGGCGCTCCTTCCATTGGACTAGGAACCGATGCTACAATAAGTTTGATGGATTCTCGTATTGGAGTTTCTTCTCATGTAGCAGCAGGAACAACTATTGGAGTTGCAAGAATATATGATTTTGTTCCTGAAAGCGATTATGTAGATGATACAAGTAGATTAAATTTAAGACTTTTTGATATTCAGACGTTTACAACTATTGGTCTCACATCATCTTTTTCAACAAATCTTACAGTTCCTACCTTTGTTGAAGGTAAGAAAAGTAAAGCAACTGGATATCTAAAGAGTACCGTCTCTGCTGGTAGTACCACACTAACATTATATGAAACAACCGGCAATTTCTTAGAGAATGAACAAATTATAATTAATGGAATTGATAATGGTAGATTAATTGATTCAGTAACTGACTATTCAGTTTCTGATATTAAATCAGTTTATTCTCAGGTTGGAGTAACGACATTTAATGCAGATTTAGTTTTAACAAGAAGATCATATATCGCAAAACCAGGAACAACTTTTAATATTAATAATGGACTTGTATCTGCAGGTCTTGAAAATGTATTTACTAATATTGTAAAAGTTGGTGACATTGTTTCATATGCAAGTACTACTTTTACCGGTGATCCAATTTATAATAAGGTAACTGCAGTAGGTTCTGGCGGAACTAACTTTACAATTGCAGGAATTACAACAGTTTCTGGTGTTTGTAATGGAAAACTACAAACAGGAACTTTCCAAGTTACAAATATAATTAAGATTGCACCTTCTATTAATATAGAAGACTCTTCATTATTGACAAGATTAAATGCGGATAATATTTCTTCTGTTACTCTAGAGGGTAACGAAGTTCTTCAAAGACGTTCATATAATATTGCTTCATTTTCTGGAAATAGTATTACTGTAACGATCGATCCCGGAGATACTGATATTTATTTTGATTCCTTTGATGAAGATAGATTTGTTATAACTTATAGTGATGGTTCTATAGAACCAATGAGATCGGATAAGTATAATGTAAGTTTGGATGGAAAAACTCTAACATTTAATGGTCTTACAAAATCTAGCGGCACAAATGCAAAATTAATTGCAACGGTTAAAAATATTAAAGTTAATTCAAAAATTAAAAAGTTAAATAAAGTTTCTTCAATTTTAGTCTCTAACTCAAAATTTGTTTCATCTGGAATTGGAACTACAACTCTAAACGATGGATTAACTTATAGTCAAATCTATGGAACAAGAGTTCAAGATAAGGAAATCAGTCTAAATCTTCCCGATGTAGTAAGAGTTCTTGGTGTTTATGAATCAACTGGAATTTCTAATCCAAGTCTTCCAACACTACAAATTAGTGGAAATGCATCTGGAAATACAAAATACGTAGTTGGTGAGCAAATTGAAGGTAAAACTTCAGGTGCTGTAGCTATTATTACCGCAAAAATTGATTCTGATAAGTTAGAGTATACTTATTTAAATACGATTCAATTTGAATTGAATGAAATCGTTTTAGGACAGGATTCGAAAGAAGAATCTGTTATTACAAGTAAAACATTGGGCGATAAAAATATCACTCAGAATTTTATTTTCGATAATGGACAGAGAGATACTTTTTATGATTTTTCAAGAATTATTAGAAATAATAATATAGAAGAACCAAAAGGAAAGTTAAAAATTATATTCCAAAATTATACTATTGATTCTACAGATACTGGAGAAATTATTACCGCAAATAGTTACGCTGTAAGTGACTTTAAAAATAATGTTCCTTTATATAAAAACTCAAGGTTGATGGATTTTATTGATATTAGACCAAGAGTTGCTCCATATTCTGGAACTTCAAAATCTCCTTTTGAATTTGACTCAAGAAATTTTGCAAGTGATGGACAATATTCAAAATATATTCTTGCTCCCGGAGAGAATTTATTCCTTTCATACTCATACTATGTTGGTAGAATTGATAGAGTATTTTTGAACAGCGATGGAACATTTGAAGTTGTTCAAGGAGATCCATCAGGAAGACCAATTCCACCACCACTAAAAGACACTTCATTAGATATTGCAACTATCTTTATTCCTCCTTATGTTTATGACGTAAAAAATGTAAATGTCGATATGTCTGAACATAAGAGATATAGAATGTCGGACATTGCATTACTTGAAAATAGAATTCAAAGAGTTGAGAGATTTACTACTTTATCGATGCTTGAAAGTAAAACAGAAAACTTTACAATTAAAGATGCAGAAACTGGATTAGACAGATTTAAGTGCGGATTTTTTGTTGATAACTTCAGTTCTCATCAATATCATGACCTTCAAAATCCAGCGTTCAAATCTTGTATCGATACAAGTTCTAATACATTAAGACCACTACATTATACTACTTCTTTAGACTTACAATTGGGATCTGAAGCAATTAGTGGAGTTGGTCAAACATTTAATCCAAATGCAGACCAAAGTTATGTAACTGATTTGGGATCTCCAAACATTAGAAAAACAGGAGACTTACTCACACTTAATTATAATGAAGTTCTTTACTTTGAGCAAATTTATGCAACTAAAACTGAAAGTGTTACTCCGTTCCTAGTTAGATATTGGAGTGGATTTATTACACTCAATCCACCAATGGATAGTTGGATTGATGAAAAAGCAGTTACTACAACAAGTTATAATGAAGTAACTAATAGAGTAGACAGAGCAGACCAGAACTTAACAGTTACAAATAATGTCACTGTTAATAGAGAAGTATTTGTTTTTAATCCTCCAAATTCACAAACAGGAATTCCTCCTTTTGATTGGATTAGTAACGCTAGAAATCTTCTCGCTAATGTATCAACGATTGGTGGAATACCAATACAAAATGCTGCATCTCTAGAAAGATCAAAAAGGGAATCTCAGTGGTTTCTTGGAGCAGGTGGAGCAAATGGAGTTCTTGGTGGATCAGGTCTAATTAATGGTACTCTGCATTTAGAAGTTTTTAAAGACCGAATAGGACAAGGTGATCGCGATCTAATTAATCGTCTTCTTCCTCCCGATGTAGCATCTCAATTTATAACGCAAATAAACACTAATACTGGATCAAGAAGAGTTCTGATTAATTTTACACCAGGACAGTCTGGAGGAACTCAAATAACCGAATCTCGTGATACTACAACATCTACTACTTCTACAAGTAATATTAATACAATTATTGTTCCTGAAGAAATTATCAGCGCAGATACTACTTCGCAATCCATATCTAACTATACAGAGGTAGTTAGATATTTGAGAAGTAGAAATATAGAATTTGATGTAAGAGGATTAAGACCTCGTACTAGATTCTATAGTTTTTTCCAAGGAATTGATGTCAGTAAGTATATAATTCCAAAACTACTTGAAATTCAAATGATTTCGGGTAGATTCCAAATTGGAGAAACTGTAGAAAGTGATCCTCATTTTCCATCAGCAAGAATAAGATTCAGACTTTGCAAACCAGATCATAAAACTGGACCTTTTGATGGTTCTCCTATTCTTGGATCAGTTTTAAATCCTGATGGCACTGTGAGAAATATTTCTAGAGATGTATTTAAATTGAATCCATATAACCAACAACCAATTCCCGCTAATTATACCGAATCTTCTACATTTTTAAATGTAGACACAAGAGCACTTGAACTTCCATCAGAAGTAGAATTTTATGGTCAGATTGGTCAAGGTATGCAATTAATCGGAAAGACCTCTGGTGCTGTTGCTAGAATTAGTAATATTCGTTTACTTTCCGATAACAGCGGAAGACTTATTGGTTCTCTGTTTATTCCGGATTCAAATGTTCCAGGAAATCCTCAATGGGTAAATGGAAAAAACACATTCACTGTTATCGACACTCCAAATTTACAAGATATTGGAAGGACTTATAATGAGTTCATTTCAAATACAAGAGTAAATGAAAGTTCCGCGCAAGAAGATTTCTCATCATCTGCAATTGCAAATGTTACTGCAACAAATATCCTTACAACTAGAAATATAACAATTTTAGAAAGTTATAATGTAAACACAAATACTATTACAAATACAACCACAAATACAACTACAGTAACACAAACACAGACACAAACTGCAGGACAAAATCAAGTTAGAATTTGGGAAACACATGATCCTTTAGCACAATCTTTCTATGTCCGTGATAATACTGGAGTATTTTTAACTTCAGTTGAAGTTTTCTTTGAAACAAAGGATGAAGTTTTACCAGTAACACTTCAAATCAGACCTATGATCGCAGGTGTTCCTAGTAATATGGTCGTTCCTTTCTCTGAAGTTACTTTAGATCCAGACCAAGTAAATCTTTCTGTAGATGGTTCAGTTGCAACTCGATTTACGTTCCCATCTCCAGTGTATTTACCAGGCCCTCAACAACTTGAAGTTCGCAATGCTCCTGTTGGAAGTCAACAAACCTCAGAATTTACAATAGTGTTACTTTCAGGAAGTCCTCAGTATAGAGTATTTATTTCTGAACTTGGTTTTAATGATATTCAAACAGGAGTTAGAATATCAGCACAACCAACACTTGGAAGTCTATTTAAGTCACAAAACGGATCAACTTGGTCTCCCGCACAACTAGAAGATCTCAAATATAGACTTTATAGAGCAGATTTTGTTCCACAAGGTCTTGTTAGATTCTTTAATCCAAAACTTTCTCTTGGTAATAAAAAAGTCACTGTAACTGGAAGTAATCAGTTCTTGCCTCTTTCTAAGAGAATCACTGTTGGCCTTGGGTCTACAGGATACAGCACCACCGGAATAACCACTGGTCTTGAAATTAAACAAGGAACTGCCACTGGTAAACTAGTTGGTCTTGCAGGGAGTATCACTTCTATCAGTATTGCTAACACTGGTATTGGTTATACAAATGGAACATTTACGGGTGTTTCCTTAGAAAGTGAAACGGGAGTTGGTTTTGGTGCTCAAGCAACAATTGGAGTAGTAAGTTCTGGAATTGCTACTGTAACGATTACTAATGGTGGTTTTGGATATGTTCAAGGAGATTCTTTAATTATTCCAGAAAAGGAATATGGTCTTAATGTTGGATTTGGAGGAAAACTAACTGTTACTGCTACATCAAACATATCAAATGCATTCGTTTTAGATAATGTCCAAGGAAACTTTAGTGTTGGAATCACTTCTCTAACATACATAAATTCTATTGGAAGCACTGTATCAACAGGAGCTACAATTGGATCAATTATTCCCGACACATACTATGATGGACTGCATATGAAAGTTACTCAGATGAATCATGGTATGCATTCATCTGAAAACTATGTAAGAATTAGCGATATGAGACCTCTTCAAAATGAAGTTAATTCTAGACTTTCTCAAGCAATTACGAATAGTGCATTATCAATTCCAGTAATTTCTTCTACAGGATTCGAAACCTTTGAAGGAGTTGCGGTTAGTGCAACTAATCCAGGATATGCAATTATTGGTTATGAAGTCATTAAATATACATCAGCAAGTGCAAACACTCTTACAGTAACTCAAAGAGGAGTTGATGGGACTCAAGCACAACCTTATAATGCTAATGTTCCTGTTTATAAGTATGAGTTTAATGGATTCTCATTAAGAAGAATTAATAAAGTTCATAATTTTGCTGAAGTCGATGCTAATCATCCAATAACGCTCAATTCTTATCATATTAAGATCGATCCTTCTGATACTGATTATGATAATGTTGGTATAGGATCTGATCGTACAAATAATTTATACTTCAGACAAACAGCACAAATTGGAGAACCAGGAACTGTAATTACAAATAACATTCAATTCGAAGCAATTACACCAAATGTTTCTTATATTATTCCCGGAAAGACTAATCTTAATGCAAGAGTAAGAACCTTTACCGGAACTAGTATAAGTGGATCAGAGAAATCTTTCACTGATAAAGGATTTACTGCAATTCCTCTAGACTCAACATTTTATTTCGATTCTCCAAGATTGATTTGTTCTGATGTAAATGAACAGGAATTCATAACAGAATCGCCAGGAAATAAATCATTCACCATGGAGTTCTTGATGAATACCGCAGATTCAAGAGTATCTCCTGTTATTGATTTAATTAAAGTTAATACAGTATTAACTTCTAACTTAATTAATAGTCCTGTTGGTCTGAATGATACCTCTGATTATGCAAATGAAGATACGGTTAGATCTTTATATGACGATAAACACGAAACTGTTTATATTTCAAAACCAGTAAGATTGAAAATTCCGGCAAATTCAATCAAGGTTCTTTTATCTGCAAGTCATACTACTAACAATGATATAAGAGTTCTTTATAGAATTTTTAGAGAAGATTCTTCAGCAATTTCTCAAAATTATGAATTATTCCCTGGTTATAAAAATTATCAAGTCGATGGTCAAGGAATTAAGAGGGTGATTGATGCATCTCGAAATGATGGATCCGCAGATTCTAAAGTTGAATTTGGTTCAGATAGATCTTTCAGAGATTATGAATATTCTATTGATGATCTACCCGATTTTACTGCTTTCTCAATTAAAATTGTGATGGCTGGAGACAATCAAGCAATTCCGCCTTTGGTTAAGCAATTAAGAGCAATTGCTACATCAAGACCCGGTCCAATTCCACCACAGGCATAAATTTTTATATGGATTACATTAAAGTAAAAGATAAGGATCATCTTGAAAGAGATACTTACTCTCATGGAATTGTAAGTACTGATGTTGATAGTTACAATGCATACATTCAAAGTTATAAAAAAGCATATAATGAATCACAGAGAATCAAAAATCTTGAAAGTGATGTAAGTGAAATAAAAAGTGATTTGAATGAAATTAAAAATTTATTGAGGAGTTTAGCAAATGGATCCTGATAAAATATCTCTAGAAAATATGAGTAAATTATTTGAATATGAAAAACTTTCTAGAGATATAGATAGTATAGAAGATATTGAAACTTTGAGAAATCTAGCAAAATCTTATATTAAACTATACTTTAAACAACAAGAAGTAGTTGCAGGTTTTAAAATCTAATGGCACAACCATCTACTAGGCAAGAACTTATTGATTACTGCAAGAGAAAACTGGGTGCTCCAGTTTTGGAAATTAACGTTGCAGATGAGCAAATTGAAGATCTTGTAGATGATGCTGTTCAGTTTTTTCAAGAAAGACACTTTGATGGTGTATATTCAACCTTCTATAAGTATAAAGTAACTCAAGCAGACATTGATAGAGGAAGAGCAGGAACTGCAAGTAATGCAGTTAGTTCTGTTGGTATTGCAAGCACTTCAGCAACAGCAAATATAGTAGGAACTGCAACTACATTTAACTTTTATGAAAACAGTAATTATCTTCAAATGCCTCCAAATATTATTGGAGTAAACAAGATTTTTATCTTTGATGGAGCAAATACTATTACACATAATATGTTTAGTGTAAAGTATCAACTTTTTCTGAATGACATTTATTATTGGGGTACAACTGAACTTCTAAGTTATGCGATGGTTAAGACATACTTAGAAGATCTAGATTTTCTCCTTAATACTCAAAAACAGATAAGATTTAATAAAAGACAAGATAGATTATATTTGGATATAGATTGGAGTTCTGTAAGAGCAGATCAGTTCTTTATTATTGATTGTTACTCAACTCTTGATCCTAATGATTATTCAAGAGTCTGGAATGATTCCTTTTTAAAACCATACCTCACTTCTCTGATTAAAAGGCAATGGGGACAAAATATGATGAAATTTACTGGAGTTAAACTTCCAGGTGGTGTTGAATTAAATGGAAGACAAATGTATGATGATGCTCAACGAGAGATTGATATTTTGATGGAAAAAATGTCAAACACTTACGAACTTCCACCTCTGGATATGATAGGTTAATCATATGCTTAATCCATTCTTTCTTCAAGGTTCTAAGACAGAACAGGGTCTTATTCAGGATCTAATAAATGAACAATTGAGGATGTATGGCGTTGAGGTTCATTATCTACCTAGACAATTTATTACCGAAAAAACAGTCATAAGAGAAGTTATTGAATCTGAATTCAATAATGCATATCCAATCGAAGCATATGTTGATACCTATGAAGGATATAGTGACAATCCTACTATATTATCAAAGTTTGGAATTCAAGCCCTGAATGAAATAACGTTAACTATTTCAAGAGAAAGATTTAAAAATTACATTTCACCTCTAGTTCAAAATCAACCAAATATAAAAGTATCATCTAGACCAAAGGAAGGAGATCTAATTTATTTTCCTTTAGGTAAAAGATTATTTGAAGTCAAATATGTAGAACACGAAAAACCTTTCTATCAACTTCAAGGGTTATATACATATCAACTTAGATGTGAACTCTTTAGGTATGAGGATGAAGTTATTGATACAAGTATAGATGAAATTGACGAACTTATTGGAGGAAATGATTCAACAGATTCTGATAGAGTTCCAGTTGGAAATATAGTAAACCTTACAATGGTAGGTTTTGGATCTACTGCAACGGCAACGGCATCGATAGTGAATGGTGGTATAAGATATATTACAGTTACAAATCGTGGTGGCGGATATACGAGCACGCCAACTGTTGGAATTTCTTCCGCACCATCTGGAGGAAAAACAGCGACTGCAATTGCTAGAATGATTGATGGTATTGTAGTTTGCAATACAAATATTAATCCAAAAGCACAATCAGTCCAAGAAGCATTAATTACAAATGCAGGATATGGTTATACAGTTTCTCCTCAGGTAAGATTTATTGGCGGTGGAGGTAAAGGAGCAACTGGCATTGCATCTATAGGAAATGGTATTATTGGCATAATAACAGTTACAAATGCTGGTTCTGGATATGCAACTCCACCACCAATTACACTTACTGGAATATCCACAGTATCTGCGGCTGCAACGGCAGTTGTTTCTGCTGCTGGAACAATTACTTCAATTTATATTACAAATTCTGGACTTGGATACACCGTTGCACCAACAATTACTATTGGAAATCCAGCGTTGACATCTACAGGAAACTTTATATTTAATGAAATTGTAACAGGATCTCAAAGCGGAGTAACTGCAAGGGTTAAATCTTGGAATTCTATTACTAACATTCTTCAAGTTTCAAACGTTGATGGTGAGTTTGTAACTGGAGAAAATATCGTAGGTTCTGCTTCAAGTGCTTCACATTACTTACGTTCTATAGATGTATTTCCAGTTAATGACGGATATGTGGCAAATGAAGAAATTGAGGAAGAAGCGAATGGTATTATAGATTTTAACGAAACAAATCCATTCGGAATGCCGTAGATAATATAAATACTTGTTATTAATTGGTAAAATAGCAGTATCAATATGTTTGAATATTTTTATCACGAAATTTTAAGAAGAACTGTAATTGCTTTTGGTTCTCTATTTAATGAGATAAGCATTAAACATACAAATAATTCTAATGATACTGTTAGTGTTATTAAGGTTCCTCTTGCATATGGGCCAACTCAAAAGTTTCTTGCTAGATTAAATCAGTCTCCAAATTTAAACAAACCAGTTCAAATTACATTACCAAGAATGTCATTTGAATTTACTGGACTGATTTATGATTCTTCAAGAAAATCAACAACTACACAATACTTTACTGCTAAATCTGCAGCAGACGGAACTGAAACCAAAAAAGCATATCTTCCTGTTCCTTATAATATGCAGTTTGAGTTGAGTATTATGTGCAAATTAAATGATGATGCTCTTCAAATTGTAGAACAAATTCTACCATATTTTCAACCAGCATACACGATGACGGTTGATTTAGTTGATACAATTAATGAAAAAAGAGATATTCCTGTAGTTCTTGAAAATATTACGATGCAAGATGACTATGAAGGTGATTTTACTACAAGAAGAGTATTAATTTATACATTAAGATTTACTGCTAAAACTTATATTTTTGGTCCTGTTTCTTCTGCAACAAGAGATATTATCAAAAAAGCAACTATTGGTTATGTTGCTGGAGATCTTACAACTTCACCAACAAGAGAAGTCGTATACTCTACAGAACCAAGAGCAATTAAAAATTATACAGGAACTATCATTACTAACTTGACTAATGATATATCGACTACAGATACTTTAATTACTGTAAATGATGCGAGTGCAATTTCAGTAAATACATATCTTGATCTGGAAGGAGAAGAGGTTTATGTGACTTCTAAATCTGGAAATGTTTTTACTGTTGATCGTGGAAGAGATAACACAACAATTACAGCGCATTTGGCAGGATCTCAAGTTAAATCAATCACTACTGCAGATAATGCACTTGTCGAAGAAAGTGATGATTTTGGATTTAGTGGAAGTGTTTTTTGATAAGTTATGAAAATGACAAAAAAGTTTGACAAATTAAATGAAACCTTCAATGTCGATGGTGAGATAGTTCCCGTTGAATCAGAGGCAGTTATTGAAAAGATTGAAAAAATATCAACAGTAGTTGATGATATTAAAAAAGATTATGATTATACTAGAGGCAATTTATACTCACTTATTGAAAAAGGTCAAGAAGCAATTAATGGCATTCTTGAGTTAGCACAAGAGAGTGAGATGCCTCGTGCTTATGAAGTTGCCGGTCAATTGATTAAGAACGTAGCAGATGCAACCGATAAGTTAATGGATCTCCAAAAGAAACTTAAAGATATTGAAGAAGAAAAGGTAGGAAAAGGACCAACCACTGTCAATAATGCACTTTTTGTCGGATCTACAGCAGAATTAGCAAAACTATTAAAACAACAAACGGAAAATGAAAACGTTTAAACAGTTTCAAGAAGACTGGAGTAATAAATATAAAAAGAGTATTGATTGCTCAAATCCGAAAGGATTCTCTCAACGTGCTCATTGTGCAGCGAGAAGAAAAAGAGCAAAAGGTGAGCAGACTAAATCAAAACCAGTTGAATAATGCCCAAGATCAAGTCACATAAAACAGTTGAGCAAATTGCAAAGAAGCATCGTCTTGATGTTTCTTTTATACAGAAGCAACTTGAAATGGGCGAACCAATTGAGCATGAACATACAAAAGATCATGATCTTGCCAGAGATATTGCTCTTCAACATCTTGATGAAATTCCAGATTATTATACTCGTTTAAAAAAAATGGAAGCAGATGCTAAAAAGCATCATAAAAAATTTAAAGATGTCAAAGAAGATGTTGATGGTGTTGATGATATGGATTCTCCAATCCAATATCATAACGCACATTCTGTACACTTAGAACTTGATAAAAGATACTGCCCAAAGTGCAAAAAAGTTCAGTTAAGAAGTGAATGTAAGTATGGTCCTACATGTTGGGATATATACTCAATTCCTGCAAAGTTAAAAGAAGAAACTAAATCTGGAGATGAAGGTCTTCATGATTGGTTTGGAAAATCAAAATCATCAGATGGCAAAAAAGGATGGGTTCAACTTGGAGGAAAGTGGTCAGGTAAACCATGTGCTCGTCAACCTGGACAAACTTCAACACCAAAGTGCGGAAGTTCTAAAATAAAAAGAGATTTAAGTGCTAAAGAAGAGGAAGCAGCAAGACGTAGAAAAAATATTCAAGATCCAAACCAACCACAAAAAACTGGTGCAGCAAGACCAACGAACGTTAGAACTGAAGAAATGGACTTACAAGAAGTAAAGGACAAACCAGGTAAAGGTAGTGGCAAAAAAGACGCCTGTTACCATAAAGTAAAGTCTAGGTATGATGTTTGGCCAAGTGCATATGCATCAGGAGCACTTGTCAAGTGTCGTAAAGTTGGTGCTGCAAACTGGGGAACAAAATCGGAGGAAACTATGCACGAAGAAGAAAGATATTGTCCTTTATGTGATAAAAGAGAAACAAGATCTGAATGCTCTTACGGAGGAAAAGCATGGGATAAAGTCTCCGTAAAAGATGAAGAATATTCAATGGCAAGATCGGAACTTAAAACGATTGAAGATGCAGTAAAGAGACTTAAAGTAAAAGTTGGTAAAGGAGAAGGTGATCTAGAAGCATGGGTTCAGTCAAAAATAACTAAAGCAGCGGATTATATCGATACTGCAGCAGATTATATTGCAAGTGGTGAGATGGAAGAACAAAAATTAGTTGATAAAATTTTAGATGATGTTTTATCTGAAAAGTGTTGGTCTGGTTATAAAAAGAAAGGTATGAAAACTATGTTTGGAAAAAGATATCCAAATTGTGTAAAAGCGGAGAATGTAACTATTGAAGATGCTAACGGAAATACTTTTGCCGAGGTAGTAGATTTGATTCAACCAGAACCAATTAAAGGATTTAAATCTCAGGTTGATGAGGCAACAAGACTTCAAGCGCAAACAGGTAATGTTATTGCTGTCACTTTAATGTGGAGAGGAAAATATTATTCTTTAAGAATGTTCTTTCCGCAAATCAAAACACCTTCACGTCAAGAAATTAATGATGAACTTCAAAAGGTTTATCCAGGTTCAAAGGTAGTTTATCATTCAGTATCTGAATTTACTTCAGGTGAACCAATTATTCAGGCTTGTGGTCCACAGGGTGGTAGTAATGCTAAACCAGGACCAAATAAAAATTATGTAAAACCAATGGAAGAAGAAGTTGAGTTTGATGAAGATTGGCAGAAAGTTAATCGTCAAGATAGGACTGCTGGATTAAGTAAAGCCGCAGTTTCTGCTTATCGTAGAGAAAATCCAGGTTCAAAACTTCAGACTGCAGTAACTGAGAAAAATCCAGAAGGTAAAAGAGCAAAGCGTCGTGCTTCATTCTGTCGTCGTATGAAAGGTATGAAGTCCAAACTAACTTCAGCAAAAACTGCAAGAGATCCCGACAGCAATATTAACAAAGCACTTCGTCGTTGGAATTGTAACTAATAAGTAGAGTTTATTATGAGTGATGTATATCTTGGTAATCCGCTTTTAAAAAAAGCAAATACTCCTATTGAATTTACTCAAGAACAAATTCTTGAGTTTGTTAAGTGTAAGGATGATCCGGTTTACTTTGCAAATAATTATGTAAAGATTGTAACATTGGATCACGGTCTACAAACTTTTAAACCATATCATTTTCAAGAGAGATTAATTAATAACTTTCACAATCACAGATTCAATATCTGTAAAATGCCACGACAGACTGGTAAGTCAACCACTGTGGTATCTTTTTTGCTTCACTATGCAGTTTTTAATGATAATGTAAACATCGGCATCCTCGCCAACAAAGCGGCAACTGCAAGAGAACTATTAGACCGATTGCAGACTGCTTATGAAAATCTTCCAAAGTGGATGCAACAAGGTATTATCTCTTGGAACAAAGGTTCTTTAGAACTTGAAAATGGTTCTAAGATTTTAGCAGCATCAACCTCTGCATCTGCTGTTCGAGGAATGTCATTCAACATTCTATTCTTGGACGAATTTGCGTTCGTTCCAAACCACATTGCAGATTCATTCTTTGCATCAGTTTATCCTACAATTACTTCAGGTAAACAAACTAAGGTTATTATAGTTTCTACACCTCACGGTATGAATCACTTCTACCGAATGTGGCATGATGCAGAAAAAGGTAAAAACGAATATGTCTTTACCGATGTTCATTGGAGTGAAGTTCCAGGTAGAGATGAGGAATGGAAAAAACAAACGATTGCAAACACATCAGAACAACAGTTCAAAGTTGAGTTTGAATGCGAATTCTTAGGATCTGTCGATACTCTCATTGCACCAAGTAAACTCAGATCTCTCGTATATGACCACCCAAAGACCAGCAGTGGTGGTCTAGACGTTCATGAGGACTCTATTGACAATCACGATTACTTGATGACTGTAGACGTTGCTAGAGGCGTAGGAAACGATTATTCAGCATTCACTGTAATTGACATCACTACATTTCCACACCAAGTAGTTGCAAAATATAGAAACAATGAAATTAAACCTATGTTGTTTCCAAGCATTGTTGTAGATGTAGCGAAAAATTATAACAATGCATATATTCTATGCGAAGTTAATGATGTTGGTGATCAAGTAGCATCAATTATTCATTATGATTTAGAGTATAATAATCTTCTTATGTGCTCCATGAGAGGAAGAGCAGGTCAGATTGTTGGTCAAGGATTCTCTGGAAAGAAAACTCAGTTGGGCGTAAAAATGTCCAAGACCGTTAAAAAAGTAGGGTGTCTGAACTTAAAAACAATGATCGAAGAGAGTAAACTTCTCTTCAAAGATTATGAAATAATGAGTGAGTTAACAACTTTCATTCAAAAGCATAATTCATTTGAAGCAGAGGAAGGTTGTAATGATGACCTAGCAATGTGTCTTGTAATCTATGCTTGGTTGGTTGCTCAAGATTATTTTAAAGAACTTACTGATCAAGATGTTAGAAAACGTTTATATGAAGAGCAAAAAAATCAAATTGAACAGGATATGTCTCCTTTTGGATTTATTGCAGATGGTTTAGATGATACAAGTTTTGTTGATAATGATGGTGATCGTTGGTTTACTGATGAATATGGAGATCGTGCGTATATGTGGGAATATCTATCATAATGGACATTGATAAGCAGATAAGATTAGGTCACTTACTATTAACAGATCGAAAGTGCAGAACTTGTGGCGAAATGAAAAATTTAGTAGGAGAGTTTTATAGGACAAGAAAAGATAGAGGACCAGTGGCATCTTCATATTCATATGAGTGTAAAGAATGCACTATAAAAAGAGTAGTAGACTCTAGAAAAATAAATCATCACTTTCTAGAGACCGAATATCCTGATTGGTAGATATTCACGTCATGTTTCCTTCCACGTAAAGTAACTTTTTAATAAATAATTTTTAGTTAACTGAGATTTACGGAGAAAAACATGGCGACTCCTCAATTATCTCCAGGCGTACTCGTCAGAGAGGTTGATT